>OJME01000134.1_pt1 | contig 63531 bp, 70 predicted proteins | sample 1597151 | NCBI WGS metagenome assembly OJME01 (sample SAMEA2452118, study PRJEB22498) | human gut metagenome | biome: human feces; feature: human gut; material: feces | place: Australia | collected 2012
GTAAATAATTTTGCGAATGTTCTATTCCCATAAATACCTCCTTTACAAATTACTATTTATCTGTAAGCATATTATAACACAAAAAGAGCAAATTTTCACATTTGCCCTAAAAATTTATTAAATAATTTTATCCATTTATTTCTGTTCCATCTTTAAATCTAAATACTATGACATCCTTATCTTTAATTGTCGCACTTTCTAGCAAACTTCCCCAAACCAAACCATCAAATTTTGTCAAAAGCTTTTCTTGTTTCTTTAAAGTATTAATGTAATCTTTTATCATCTGATGCTTAGCTGCTTGTTGAGATAATTTAATTTCTAGTTGTTCAAACTTGCATTTAGTTTCATCATAGTTTTTTATTAAGGCATCATATTCTTTTTTATATTTTTCTTGATTTTGTGCTACTCTAGAATTTATATCGATTAGGTCTTGTATTTTTTCTACTTGTTCCGTTAGGCTATTTTCCAATTTTTCTTTTTCTTCTAGCAATTCTTTTTTGTTACATATCTTATCAAGTACTTTTTCTAAATTTGAAATTATCTCATCTTTACTTTCAATTAATATATTAACTACATTTACAAATCTGCTTTCGATATCTTCAGACCTTATTGCGGGTGTTTTACATTTCTCTTTTCCAGAGTATTTACTATTGCATTGATACATTACCCTTCTATACTTATCATTTGAATGCCATACTTTAGCTCCATAGCTACCACCACATTCTCCACATCTAATCTTCGCTGTCAAAATATCAGTTCCACTATACTTACCCTTAAGCATTAATCGTCTATCAATTTCTAATCTTACCATCTCAAATACATCTGGTTCTATAATCGCTGGATGGTTATTTTCAACATAGTATTGTTGTACCTCTCCATTATTTATTTTTTGCTTTTTAGTTAAGAAATCAACAGTATAATGCTTTTGAAGTAACGCATCTCCTTTATATTTTTCGTTGGTAAGAATACTCCTAACAGTTGTAGCATACCATTTTTGTTTATGTCCTGGAGTCTCTATTCCATCATTTGTTAGTCCCTTTGCAATAGCAACAGATGATGACCCTGATAAAAATTCACGATATATCCTTTTTACAATCATTGCTTGTTCTTCATCAATAACAAGGTTTCCATCTTCTCCTTTTTTATAGCCTAGGAAATTATTAAATGGCACTGATACTTTACCATCGGCAAATCTTTTCCTGTGTCCCCATTTGACATTCTCTGATATGGATCTACTTTCTTCTTGAGCTAATGAACTCATTATTGTAAGCAACAATTCTCCCTTACCATCAAATGTCCAGATGTTTTCTTTTTCAAAATAACATTCGCACCCTATATCTTTTAGTTTTCTTATGGTTGTTAAGCTATCTACAGTATTTCTAGCAAATCTTGAAACAGACTTTGTGATGATTAAATCAATGTTACCATCTAATGCCGATTTAACCATTTTATTAAACCCTTCACGATGTTTGGTTGAAGTTCCACTTATTCCTTCATCAGTATAAACATCTACAAATTCCCAATCATCTCTTGATTTTATATAATTGGTATAATAATCGACCTGTGCCTCATAACTTGTTAATTGTTCTTCTTGGTCTGTTGAAACTCTGGCATATGCAGCAACTCTTCTCTTTTTTACTATTCCAACCTGATTTGTAGATTGCTTATTTAGTAATGCTGGTATCGTTGTTACTTTTTTTGTCATTTTTCATCCTCCAACTCTTTTTTAATTTTTCTCCACGTTCTCTTCTTTTTTCTTCTGTCCAATATTCTTTTCTAGCATTGTATTCCCATTTCTCACTTATTATCTTTCCATCATTAAAATGAAATTCTAGCAAGTCATCACCAATTACTATTACTTTTTTTATTTGTTCGTCAAATGCATTTGAGTCAAATTCATCTAATCCAAGAACTTTAGCTGACACTCTCTTTAATGCAATCTCATTTATAGTTTTTCCAGGACAGGCTTTTGATCCACCTGTTAATCTTGTACCACAAGTCCATATATGAGCTTTTATTCCATCAGAATTTTTAGACCTTGAATTTCTCATATAATTCTTACCGCATATTGGACATTTTACTCTGCAAGAAAAACAAGTTATATTCTTACCAAAATTAGCTCTCTGACCTTCTGCTTTTCTTCTTTTTCTTTCTTCTTGAACTTGAATAAACATCTCCATAGGAATTATAGCTTCGTGATTATTCTCTACATAGTATTTTGGAAGTTCTCCATTGTTTTTTACTTTTCTTCTTACCAATGGATTTGGTGTATAGGATTTTTGTAATAATAAATTTCCAGTATAAGTTATATTTAATAGCATATCTCTAATAGTTCCAATATTAAAATATCCTCCATTAGTTGCAATCACACCCATCTCTTTAAGTTCTATCTCCATTCTTTCTGCTGATACTTTATTTAAATACATTTGAAATATGAGCTTTACTATTTTTGCTTCTTCAGGTTCTATTACTAAATTATCACCATCCCAACGATACCCATATATCTTATATCTGCATTGTGGTTTCCCACTTTCAAATTTCTTTTTTATAGCCCATTTAATATTGTTACTTGTTGATATAACCTCTTCTTGAGCAAATGAAGCTAGTATTGAAAGCATAAGTTCTCCATCCCCTGTTAAGGAACTGATGCCTTCTTTTTCAAATCTAACTTCAATACCTAATTCTTTTAAGTGCCTTACTACATTTAAAAGGTCAACTGTATTTCTAGCAAATCTTGAAATAGATTTTGTAAGAATAATATCAATCTTGCCTTCTTCACAATCTTGTAATAACCTTTTAAAATCATTACGTTTTTCAATTCCAGTACCACTTATACCTAAATCAGAATAAACACCTGCAAATTCCCACTCTGGATTTTTTTGAATTAATTCATTGTAGTAACTAACTTGAGCAGAATAAGAATGTAATGTTCTTCCTCTTTCAACTGATACTCTTGCATAAGCAGCCACTCTTTTAAGTTTAGGAAGTTCTATGTTTTTTGTTTCTAATTTTGTTATTTTTCGCATCTTACACCTCCATTTTTATCATTACTATATATCACTCTAAATGATGTATATATCAAGTCTTATTGGGCTATTTCAAAGAATAAACTGCTTATTTTTGGTGTATATTTCTCTTTAAATTCAGCCATCATTTGATTGTATTCTTCGATTGAAATAATCTTCTTATCTAACATATCTTTTAAATGTCTCATTGTGATTTGATATGCTATTTCATTTTTAAGTTTCATCAGAGCCCACCACCTTACGTTTGCTAATGTAGTAACACTCCCTGGAACAATACTTCCTATTCCTTGATGGGTATTCAAAGTATTCTTTATTACAAATAATGCAGTTATACTTTTGTGGAACTAATCTACGTTGCTTATCTTTATGAAGAGTCCAATAAACTTTACAGCAGCTATCTGAACAGAATATTTTATTTTTTCTTCCTGCTATTTGATAGAACTTCTTTCCACATTGTTTGCACACTTGAAGGTTATCTTTTCCCCTTAATTGCTCTCCAGTTTTAATGTATCCTGCTATATTTTCTCTTTTGCAAAAGGATCTTATTGTATTAGGAGAAATCTCTAACAAGGATGATATTCTTAAATATCCATAACCTTGACTTCTTAGCTTTCTAATTTTTTGTCTTTGTATTTCATCCATTGACTATTACCTCCTAAATAACAGTCAAAAATTAGTATGCGATTTTTAACCTATAAACAAAAAAATAGCTTTTATTATCACTTGACTTTTTACAAAAAAAGAGTGATATATAAAAGCTAGGAGGATTAATTTTATGTACGATGAAATAAATCAAGATAAATTTGTGCGTGAATGTGAACATTATATTGAAGAAAATGTTGCTGCACCTTATATTGCATTTTATCTGGCAAGAGGTTATTCATTAGATGTTCTTGGCACGTCATCATTGAAACAGCATTTTAATTCGGCAGCAGATGTTTTCAATATCTATTTTGAAAATACTGATAAAGTTATCACTGATATAAAACAAATATTGAAAGAAAAGTATAAATTAGAAATAGTTGAAGAAAATCCATTAAAATTAAAAGAGATATGATTTTGCTTTCATATCTCTTTATTCTTCAAAAAATTTTTCAATACTGACATCTAAAACTATGGATATCTTATATAGAGTTGTTAATGATATATTGTTTCTGTCATTTTCAGATTCAATCCTTTTCAAATGATCAGGAGTTACATCCACAGCTTCAGCTAAATCCATCAGTCTTACATTCTTTTCGTTTCTATACTTTTTAATATTTTGGCATATGACTGACTTGATGTTTTTATTGAAATTATATTCTTTCATATCAATCACCCTAATAGATATTATTCCATTTTTTTTACAAAAAATAAGTGACCTTTCGTGCCGAATTTCCATTTTTATGGTATACTATTTATGAATCAAGCAAAAAAGGAAAGGAGTAATTGTATGGACTATGAAAAATTGTCTAAAGAAGAGCTAATCGAAGCACTAAAAGAATCACAAGATTTAAACAAAAAACTTTTAGATTTAATGGAAATACAAAATAATAAATTTACCGAAATTTCCATCAAAGCATTAGAAGAACAAATTAAATCAAGACATAATTTTTTAGCAGAGTTAGAACAAAGTGAACCTCCTAAACTTTTTAAATCTTTACATCGTGATTGGGAAAACAAAGTTCATTACACAAAAAAAGACATTGAAGAATTAGACAAAAAATTATTTGAAGACTATACCGAGTATGGAGAGTTCATTGAAAAAATGAGCAAAAAAAAATAAGGACAGCGAATAAGCTGCCCTTTTGTTATGGTATTAATAATTTTTGACCTACGCTTATGATGTTTGGATTTGCTATATTATTAGCTCTTGCTATCTCTGGATATTTGTTTCCATCACCATAATATTTTTTAGCGATAGCCCATAAAGTATCACCCTTTACTACTGTGTGATATTTTGCAGATGGTTTTGGTGTAACTCCTAATCTAGCATTTACTATTGATTGAATTACAGCATAATCATAACCTGCATTAGTAAGTGCATTTTTTCTATCAGCACCATTACCCCAATTTCCATTAATGACTTCTGTGGCAATTTCATCATTGCTCTTTTTTGTTGGCTCGACTTTTGGAGTTTCTGGTGTTCCTTTTGAATAACCATTTAATCCAGCTTTTTTAATTATAGTTGGATAATCTTTATATGCATAATCTGTATCAACTCTCATTCCAGAAATATAACCACTTGATGAATTTTGCCACAAACCATAATCACCATATCTAAATGATGGTTTATTACTTGTCCATACTGCTAACCATTTATCATACATATATAATTTTGCAGTATCTATGAAGTTATTAAAATAATTACTATTAGCATAAATACCTACATAGTACCCTTTGCCTTCTAAGTATTCACAGAAACCTTTTATTGCCTCTACCATTCTTGATTTTCCTATTTGTTGATGTCTATTTTCTTCAACATCTATATAAATAGGATATTCAAATTGCTTTCCTTTCAAACAATTATTATATAAGTATTCCGCTTCTGCTCTTCCTTTTTCATAAGTATTAGCACAGCTATACCAATAAGCACCTACTGGTATTCCTCCTGCTTTTGATTTACTATAAAAATCTTCAAAGCAACTATCTTTATTTTTATTAGTGCCATCTCCACCCCAACCAGTAAATCCAGCTCTTAAAATTAAAAAATCAACTTTTGACTTTATCTCATCAAAGTTGATTCCTTTTTGGTATGAAGATATATCTAAACCTTTTCTTTCCATACTATTCTCCTCCATTCTTATTTTTTAATTGTTCCAAGGTTTCCATTATTACCTTAGGTAGTGGCAATCCCATAGATCCCCAATTCTCTAAAATTGAAATCCCTTCGTTTGCTACAAAAAAATAGATTACAAGAGTTCTAATTGCACCAGTTTCTCCAGTTATTCTGTCTAACTGAACTGATAAAGCAACTATTATCAAGTAACCTATTTTCTTTACTATTCCTTTAGCACCTATGATGCTATTGAGCTTTTTCTTTGTTATTGCCTCACATACTCCTGTAATATAATCGAGTAATATGAAAACTAACAATGTTTTAAGTGCCACATCTAAACCTCCTAAAAAGTACACTACTGTTGTCAGTACCGTACCAGTTATAAAATTAAAAATTGATTTCATTTTTTCCTCCTATCTCTGAATATATGACAAACTACACGAAGTCCCAGATGGTTCACTCGCTGACAATTCCCACTTCGGTGTTACTGTAACTCTCTCCGAAACATTCGCAATATAATTAGGCTTACAATAAGTCTGCGTACTATATATCCATAAATCATAATCCGTATTAGATTTACTTATTACTTTTATATTAGTATTACTTGTATTAAAAGGTGTTTCTAATGGATACAATATCGCATTACAGCCTAATCGACCATCATTACTCCCTGTCCACCCTAACTGCATTATTAAATCAATATAAGCATTTTGATTTGTGTTACCATTATTTCCTGCACCTATAAATATCTTGAAATAAGCAAATTCTCCTTGGTTATGATTATCGAATTTAAAATTACATATTTTTACCCAGTTTTTATTATTCATAGCCCCCGTATTCATTTTAGTTTCTTGAAACTTATCTTTGAAATTGTGCTTGTTATGGCTAATGCTAGAGGTATCAAGATATGTATTATTTCTAAATTTAATTGCTTTACTCATGCAGTTCGCCTCCATGTATATATTTGTGCATCTGTAACAATAAATCCACTAACTGATATATTACGAATATTCCATTGATTCGATGCACCTGTAACTTGATATTTTAAATTGCATCCTGGATTTGAATATCCCATGGTAGTTTCTTGAGTTATATCTGACTCTTTAAAAAACTTACTTGATCCAATTATCCTAAAAGTTTCAGACGACCATGTTCCTGTACTCGATGTAGCAATATTATTAAGATATATTGTTATCCTATTATCTCCACCTGTTCTTCCTTGGAATGTTATTCTATATTCTTTATGACATCCACTTGGGACAGATATATTGCTAAATAAACCATTTATTAATTCGTAACCATATGCACCTATTAAATTTGTTTTACCAACATTTCCACTACCACTTATTTCATCATATAAAACTTGAGTTCCTATTTGTTGCCTTTCATATCCACTATGAACCAATGTCCAAGTACCATCAAAAATTGTCGATGGATTTGTATTTGATGTAGATTTATAAATAGCACCAACTGGCATATAAGCACATGGATAGATGTGTTCATTGTTTTTATTCTTAAATCTAATACCTTTACTCATGCAGTTCGCCTCCACATATATACCGCCATGTATGGTGGCAGCGAATTAGTATTTGTAGTTTTTGCATATACACTATATTTAGCTGAAGATTGTGATTTACTTGATGATTCTACACCTGTGTTTCCAACACCTGTATCAGGTACTCCCGAATCACTAGCACCATTTTTCCAAGCACCAGATTCATAGTCATATAAACTAATGGCATTATTATCTTCTCCAATTAAAGCACCATAATATGGATGAAAACCCACTCTATATCCATGGTTATGTGATGTACTTCCTCCTGTAGAATTAACTGAATAAGAATTTCCAGCTCCTACTAAAAATCTATCTTTTATTTGTACCCAAGTTCCTCCAAAAAAAGAACTTGGATTAACATTATTTACTGATAAATAAATACTTCCAACTGGATAATATGGACAAGGATATATTTTTTCGCCTGACTTATTTTTAAATTGAATAGCTTTACTCATATTACCTCCTAATAACCAATTGCAAACCAATATAAAGTAAAAGAAACTGTGCCATACTTGTCAGATGTACTTTTTACATTAGCAGTAAATCCTGATTTTGACGGGTTGATTACTCCTACTCCTGATGTAAATCTTTGTACTCCATATCCAACATCACTCATCGTGGTTTGTATATTTAATACGTTATTTGGAAAAGTAATGTTATAACTTACATCAACTTTTTGTTCTGTCGATGTAATATTAGAGATTGATTTCGCTCCCCATTGTAGAATTAAGCCATTAAGAAGTTTTGTATAACCATTTTGGCTTTTATTGTTATAGTTAATTGTGTCTTTCATAACACTTTTCTCATGCACTATTCCCGAAGTATCCAAATATGTATTATTTTTAAACTTAATTGACTTACTCATAAATACCTCCTACCAAGTCGAAACAACATCGTATTCCAGAAATTCTATTCCATTAACCTCCAATGACTCGGCTTTTGCTGGAAAGCAATTGACACCTACTGATAACTTTTTTGTATCTACAAATAAGATGAACTTACCTTTTGCTAATGTTAGATTATAAGTTGTTGTTCCAAACGAGTCTTTTAGTATTACTTTATAATCCCACGCATAGTTCTTATCCTTAGACATTGTCACTTTAGTGTTATTACTTATTGTAGCTAATGACGAGTATGAACTATCTGTTGTTTTCTTATATTGATATTGAATTGTTAATTTATTTTTAGAGTTAACACTTGAAAACGATGCATTAACCGTTAGATATGTCTCATTTTCATAATTGTTTTTTCTTTTCAAAGATATTACAGCAGTAGGCAATGACCACGCTAAAAAAGTAACAGTCTTAGTAGCTGTAGTTGTATTACCTCTACTATCTGTTACTTTTACTGATAACGTTAAGTTGTTTGATGAATTAATAGTTCCAAAGTCAATATTACCTGCACTTGTTATGCTTTTAGTTACATTATTTATTGTTGCATCATATTTAGTGATGGTTGCACCTTTCTTTGCAGTTGCACTTGTAATCGTTACTAATAACTTAGATAAACTTTGAACCAATTGTTGGTTGTTTCCTGTGACAGCTGTAGTAGTGCTATTATTGTCCTTGTAAGAAATATTACTTGATGAAAAGGTTGGATTTCCATTTACTATTGATAGTTTCTTTGTAATGGTTGAATAGAATGTGTTTCCACCTATTATTGTTCTAACATAAAAAGTAACATTTATACTATTACTCGTCGTACAAGCATTCCTTAAAACATTCCTTTCAGCCTCTGTTAAGTTAAATGTATAGGATGAGCCAGTTTTAGAAATACCTCTATATGCAACATCATCTTTTGAACCTGTTAATGATATACAAGCATCTAAGTTTGATACACTATTTCCTGCAGGATTTGAATAGCCAATCGAAGGATTTTGTTCGTCATTAAAGTCTGGTGCTGATGTCAAGTTAGCTTGTCTTGGTATGTTAGTTAAAGACCACGAGCCACTACCACTAACATTTCTTGCATAAGTATAAATACTCGCTTCTGCACTCGCACTAAAGGATTTTGAACCATCAGAGTTATGTCCTATTGTTGCCTGTCCTGTTGCAACAACAGTATCCCCATAAAGAGTAATTCGATCATTTTGACCTGTTTCATAAACAGTACTTCCATTTATAACTACTTTAAAATTACCTGCTTTATACCAAGATGTAGTTGAACCACCAGCAGCTTTCAATGACCAGTTTATTGTTGTTCTATTGTTTCCAATATCCTGTGATGCTATGCTCCAACTAAACACTAAATATCTTACGCTATATGCACTTGTATTAAATGAACCACTACTTGCCATCTACTCACCTCCTATATTAATGGAACTATTCCAATTCCTGTATTATCTGTGGTTTCTATTCCTAGCCATCTTGCTAAACCACACAACGTTATTTCTTCTTCTATTACTGATTTCTTCATATGGAACTCATCACCATTCATCCAGAACACCTTTGCACCTGTGTGGTCATATCCTGTAAATTCTTCTGGATTTATTACAACTCTACTTCCATCAATTCCATAAACGCATATTCCATTTTCATCAAATGTTCCAATTAATCTATTTGAAATATCATAGATTTCAATTCTACCTGCCTCGTTAATCTTTGCACCAACTTTGAAAGTTCCACCTTTTACTAGGTTTGCTGTCATATTAATAACATTGATATTTTGCATATCTAGTGTTCCATCAATAAGCCATGCAGAATTAAAATTTCCGTCAATTCCATTATTTGAAAACCCTATACCTTGAGCATTTATCATCATTACGTTTGTAGCTTTTTCCTTTGGTAGACTATCAACCACCAAAATCCTATCGCCTTCATAAATAACATAGCTGTTTCCAAGCTTACCCCATATTTTAGAGGTTGCCTCATTTAGTTCATTTTCTAATGTTACTTTAACCACTTCATTTGCTGATGATATTTGTTCCTTTGTATCTCCTTTTATAGTTTTAACAAGATCCTTTAATTGAGTCTTAAAATTACCAAACTCTATCTCTGTGTATTTATCTCGTATACAATCATATTTTAATGAGATTACATTTGTTGTTATCTTTATTCCAAGCTTTTCATGTTCTACTACGATTACATCTCCTAAATCTACTACACCTTCTATATGAGCTTTTACTTTATAATTACATTTGAAGTACTGATTTTCCTCAAGGTATGCTATTGCTTGAGTTCTTAAATCAGATATTAATGCCTCTCTATACTCATCTTCTTTTAGGTTTCCATCTTCATCTTTGTAATCATCTTGATTTATATCCTGGTCAAATTTAATAACTTTTGTATAAGGAATTGAATATTGCATTGCTGATTCAAGATAAACCTCTGGCAAAGTTATTCCATCATAACCAACTGGGAGTATTTTTGTTACTACATTATCCCAGTTTTCTTTAACCTCTATGTCAGTTGAGTTTTTTCCATACTTAATTACAATGCCTCTGTCAGCTCCTATTGTTTCTTTTACTCCAATAACCCAGTTATCTCTATATAAGTGTCCTCCCCATTTTTCAACAACGATTGAGATTGCCTCTTCTAAACTTTTTCTAATCACTCTAGTAGAATTAATCCTTGTAATATCTGATATTGTTGTAAAAGGTGTACCAACATCACAAGCACTATTTAAATGATCCAATGCATCATTGCAATTTTTATCAACGACATTTGAATCAACGATTACATAGTTTTGAGAGTCTTTCCAAAGATGATATCCTTTTACAGATACTTTGGTGTTTTTCTTTTCTGGATTAGTTAATCTAAATCCTTGCTCTCCCCATCTTGTTTTTGCTCTTATAATCATTCCTTCTTGAAGATATGGTAAGTCTTCAATTGATGATTCAATAGTTATATAGTAGTCGCCATTGTCTTCTATAAAGACTTCTGCTTTATTAGGATGTAATATTTTTAATCCATTGTGGTCAAATAATCTCTCGTCTGCATCATAAACTTTAATCATTACAACCACCTCGACTTCGGTTCAATTTCTATTTTGGTTAAAGTTCCTGTCCAAGAAATAGTATTATTTCCTACTTCTAGTTTTGGAAATTCTCCAAGCATATTTCTATTCTTATAAACTCCTTCCAAATATGCCTCTTCTTTTAAGCTATCAACTATTACTTTGTTTTCTCCATTTGGGAATGTATATTTAAATATGTTTATTCCATTAACTGCTATTTCAATTGTTCCAGAACCTTCAAGCATAAAAATAGGCTTAGAAACTTCTAAGCCTTTATTTTCAACTTCAACTGATGTTTGAGTAGTAATACTTAAACTAACCTTGCTTTCATCTTTTAAATACTTGTATGGTTGAACATGAAATTTAACTGTTGCCTTTCTAATTTGTAACAGTCTTTCATAATCTACATCATCAAATATACTAGCAATATACACTTTATCTGGTTCATCGCTTAATATGAGCTCACCATCTCCTGTGAAGTATTTTATTACTTCATCAATATCATAATTTCTAGCTAGTCCTATTCCTACATTTTTTGTATAACTTTCATATCCTACTTTTTCTATAATATCTCCATCTCTACCATCGATTTCGATTTTATCTACTTTCATTTTTGGTTTAGTAATTGGTGGCGTATTTGTGATAATAAGTCCTTCTATTTCTTTACTTGATTTATTTTTCCATGTTATTTCTGCCATTATCCATACACCACCTTTTCTACATTATCAATTACTAATTCTCCAAACACGTCTTCTGATATTCTTATACTCATACCATTTAGAGCTTGTTGAAAAGCACTAACCAAATTATCTTTTGAATATGAGTCAGCATTCATTCCAATATTATCTACATCAGCAGTCATACCAACATTGAAGTCAGTAGGAATTGCATCTTCCATCATATCAGAAACATTATTCATTTCTTGAGTAAAACCTTCTCCTAAACCTAAAGCAAGATTTGAACCAATCTCGTCTCTAAATACTCTTGATGGAGAATGAATACCAAAGAAACTTTTAATACCATTAAGAATTGACTTACCAAAACCTTTGATTTTATCAAGCACCCAATCTTTAGCATTATTGATACCATTCCATAAACCTTGAATTAAGTTTTTACCTACTTCAGCTAATGACCCTATACCATTTTTAAATCCATTAACTAATGCAGATACGATTTGTGGTACTGCTTTTACTATTTCTACAATGATTGTAGGCAAGTTCTTAATCAATGCAACAAATAACTGAACTCCTGCCATTATAATTTTATCGATGTTCCCAATTAAGGCATTAACTATTCCAGTTATTATTTTTGGTATAGCATTTACAATGGTTGTTATAATTTGAGGAAGTGCTTGTATAAGTGCAATAAGTAAATCGATACCTGCTTGAATAATAAGAGGTATTGACTCCATCAAAGCAGTAAGTAACCCATCAATTATTTGTGGTATTGCCTCAACTATTGTTTTTATAATGTCTGGCAAAGCACCAATTAACGATGTAAGAAGTTCTATTCCAGTTTGAATTATTTGTGGTATTGAATTTAATAAAAATGTCACGATACCATTTATAATTTCTGGAAGTGCTGCTATAAGAATTGGAAGTGCAGTGATTAATCCTTGTGCTAGTCCCATTATCAATTGAAGTGCTGCATCCAAAAGCATCGGTAGGTTTTCAATTAAGCCATTAACAATTGTGATAATTGCTTGAACTGCAGTTGGTATTAATGTAGGTAGTAACTCTCCTATTCCTTCTATTAAAGAAGTAAATATAACTACAATTGCATCCATTAATAGTGGTAGGTTTTCCACCAATGTTTCTATTATTGTGGTTAATGCCGTAACTACGGTTGGAATAAGCTCTGGAATTAAATTCAATATAGTTTCAAGTAAACTAGAAAAAAGTTCTGTGACTGCCTCTAATAAGGTTGGCAACATTTGACCTATTGCACCTAAAAGAGCATCCAGAACCGTTGGTAGAACTGATACTATATTATTTAAAACTGGAGTTATATTTTTAATAACCGTATTTAATGAGTCAGCTAGGTTTTTAACCAAAACTTGCATATCTGCATCAGCATTACCAAATCCAGTTAGTAAATTTTCAAATGCACTTTTCATAGCATTTGCTGATCCTGATATTGTCTTTTCAGCCTCTGCCGCTGTAGTACCTGTTATTCCCATTTCAGTTTGAATAACATGAATTGCACTATAAACATCATTTAAGTTAGAGATGTCATATTTAACACCACTGATTTTCTCGGCATCTTTCAATAACCTTTCCATTTCAGTTTTAGTACCACCATATCCTAATTTTAAGTTATCCAACATTGTATAGTTTTGTTTTGCGAAACCTTGGTATGCACTTTGAATTAAGGACATATCAGTACCCATCTTATTAGCGTTATCTGACATATCAACTATGGCTTGATTTGCTGCTCTTGCTGCTGCCTCAGTATCTCCATTTAATGATGATATTAAACTAGCACTAAAAGATGTAACTGTATTCATATATTCATTTGCAGAAAGTCCTGCTGTTTTATAAGCATTGTTGGCGTCATTAAAAACTTGTTTTTGTGCTGCAAGAAGTGAGTTATATTTTCCTTCTACTTCTCCTACACTTTTACCAACACTTGCTGCATACTCTTCAACCGAAGATGCCTCTGTACCAAATAGAGTTTTAACACCACCTTCAAGCTGTTCAAATTCTGCATAAGCTGATACAACTTTAGATGCTAGAGCAACTGCCGCAGCTCCTGCCGCAACAGCTACTGCTCCCATTGTTGCACCTATTCCTTTTAAGACTGAACCTAGTTTTTCAAACTTGCCATTGCTATTTTCAGCTTTATTTCCTGCATCATCTATATCATTTCCCATCTTATCTGCACTTTTAGATACATCGTCCATTTCAGTTCCAGCACTATCAAGTGCAGCCTCGTTGGTTTTCAACTCTTTTTCCATAGAATTTAATTCAGCAGTAGCGTTATTTAATTTAATTTGCCATTCTTGAGTTCTTTTATCATTTTCTCCAAAAGACTCGGAAGAGTTATTTAAGGCATTTTTTAATAATTCTATTTTTTGTTTTTGTGTATCTATTTCCTTATTTAACACCTGGTTTTTAGCTGTTAATGATTGTATAGAAGTATCGTTTTTACTGAATTGGGATTCAACTAACTTCATTTCAGATCCTAGAACTTTAAAACTTTGATTGATACTATAAAGAGCACTTTTGAATTCCTTTTCTCCCTCGACACCAATCTTCAATCCGAAATTATCTGCCATTATAACTCACCTCCTTAAATCCCATCTGGAATAATATCGTCTATAAAGACCTCTCTTTTTGGTTTAGCTATTCCATTAAATTGTCTATGGCATTCCCATAAATCTAGTAATAATCCAAAAGGCATAAGCCATACTTCGTCATAAGATAGATTTAGATGAGCTAAACCGTAATATAAAAGTCGAGTAAATAATTCTTCATCACTTACTCGACTTCCACGTTTTTTGAATTTTCTTCACTTTCAATATTTCTTTTTGTTCCTTTATATAAACAATCTGTTATCGCTTGTTTATAATCAGCTAAATCAAATGGAGTTGTTAAGACTTCAACTTCTTCTTCAGTTAATAACTCTTTTTGATTATCTTTGTTTTTAATGTTATGAATTAAAATTGATTGATTTGCTAAAAGACATATAAGCCATACTATTTCTCCTAGAGCCATTTCAAAGTTTTCAGCCTTCATTAGTTTATCTCCTAAATTCTCTAAACCACCATATCTTCCTGCTATCTCCTTTGTTGCTTTTGTTGTTAAGATTAGCTCATATTCCTTATCACCAACTTTAATTTTACTTACTCTATCAGTTTCCATTACTTACCTCCAGTTTCTATTTTCCACTAGTTTGTGTACTTGTTGTTGCATATGTAGGCTCGTATACAGAGTTGTACCAATCATTTATAGTTGCTGCTGTTACACCTGTATCACCTTCAGTTACTTCTGCTTTCCAAGGATGTTTTCCATTTGCATCTGGTTTATTTCTGCATAATACTGTACCTTCAATTGATGGTGTAGAGAATGTAATTGAATCACCTTTTGTTGCAAGACTTGCTGCAGGTATTCCAAACTTAACTCTATATAACCAATAATATTTATATTTACCATTTGATTTTTTTGCTCTAAATCCAATTGCAACAGGACTTCCAGCATCTTGACCACCTGATATCAAAACATTATTTTTATCTACTTGAGCTCCTGTTAAATCCGCTGCCACACTAATTCCAATATCATCAACACCTAGTGTTAAAGTACCACTTTTAAATTCCTTTACTATTTCTGCTGCAACATCATCAGCATAAAGAGTTGCCTCTGCAAGCTCTACAGATAATTCAGCAGATATAGCTTTTGCAAGGACAGTTGGTGTAGCATATGTTTCATTACCAGATGCATCTTCTGTAATTTTTGAATAATATAATTTATCTAAACCTATTGTAGCCATTTACATTTCCTCCATTTCATAATATTTTGCTACGTCTATGTTGTAATGATGAAATCCAGTATCGTTTTCATATTCAACATATCGTTTATCTGTTATCGTAAAGTTGTTATTTAATAAGCCCTTTACGATTTTCTTTTTTAATTGCATATAGTTTCCTTTTGTAAAAATAGATAGTCTTACTTCTGATGTTTCATACTTTGGTTTGTCATCACAAAATAATGAAAAGTTATCTGATATAGGAACTAAAACAACATACTCATCTAATGCTTTGTCGCTTAATTTAGCTGTTTCAGTTTGTATCGACATATCACTCAAAAGTGTATTTAATTCGGATAATACTGTCATATGTTGTTTACCTCCTTATCAAATGTTGATTTCATTACTTCTATGCATTTTGCTTTTGATGATGCTTTTGCAGGTTTCATAAATGGTTTAGCAACTTGACCTGATTTTCCATATTCAATAATATTGGCTAATTTTGCGTTGCTAGTTCCATCTCTTCTTGTTTCTGCAAATCCAACTTTAATATTGTAATTTCCATTCCTATCAAGCCTTACTTCTGATAGTCCTAATGCTCCCTCAAGCTCTCCTGTGGATCTTGATTTGTATTTTGTACCACTCCCCACTACTGAACTTAAATTGCTTTTTACTTTTGAAAGAACTACCTCTCCTCCAGCTTTTAGCATCTTTTCACAAATTTCATCAGTCTTATTTCCAAGCTTTGATAATTTTTGTAGATATTCTTCAGGTAATTGCACATAAGCCTTAGCCATTTTGAATCACCTTCTTTGCTAGAATTTCAATATACATATTTTTTCCTTTAACATCTTCAATTGAAGTAATTTCAAAGTTCTCATCATCACATAAAATAGTCATATCAGTTGAGAGTTTTGTTCCTGGAATAGCACGAATAATAAAGAGGTCAGTCGCCTCAGTAAAAGTAGTTCTATTTGCCCACTTTTCACTTCCGTGTCTGCCCTCTCTATATCCTCTAACTCTTGCAACTGTTATTTCTTGTTTTGTTGAGAAACCATCTTCATCCTTTACATTTTGGATACTTTTTATTTCAATAAATTTATTCATTTTACCAAAGCTCATGGGCTACACCTTCCAATCTCTATTAAGTCTTAATAGTAGATTTACTGTGTTCCATACTTGGCTTGATGCATTTACATTGTCAGCAAAGAAACCACCAGTTGAGCCATCTCTACTTTCATAGAAATGACTTACAAGCATAATAATTGCTTGTTTTGTTGTTTCTGACATTTCATGTTCTTGATAGTATCCTTCTTCTATATGCTGATAGCTTTCTGCATAAGAGATTGCAGCAGTGATGAATTGTTTTAGTAATTCATCATCTACTGAATGTTCTAATATAAGATTTTGTTTTACTTTAATTAATAACTCTTCAATCACTGCTATTTACCTCCATTCACTATTTTGTAGTAGTTGTTGTTGTATTTGTAGTAGTTGTTTTTTCAGCAACAACTTTTAAGATTTGAACTGCCTCTGGAAGTACTAATTTTCCATCAACTCTTTCTTTTGCAACATAACCAATCATTCCATTACCAGCGAATAATTCTGTTAATTGTTTGAATGATCTTACACCTCTATCACCAATGTTGTAATAACTAAAATCACCAAATGCAATTGAGTCTTCTGGTGCATATTGAGAAGTATATACTGGATAACCAAGTAATCTATCTGGTTCTCCTTGTACTAATGATGGTTGCCACATATATGCTCCATTTCCATCTTTGTAAGTTCTAATTGTTGCTATCATTTTGTCATTCATAATAAATGCAGCATTTTTTCTATATGCTCTTTTTAAGTTATATACAAGTTCTATAATTGCATCTGCTCCTGTTGTTTTTGCTGTTATATAAGTACCACCACCAGTTGTTGCAAATATACCTGTAGGTTGTCCTTCTCCTGTTCCATTTAAAAACGCATTCTCTTCAGCATTTCCGATTGCCTTACCAAAGCTATCAATCAAGAAATTCTCTAAACCGAATGCGTTATCATATAATAATTCTTCTGTTACTTTAACTGCAACGTGTAATTTATGTGCATCTAGGATTTTTTGGTCGAATGCTGCTTCTCCAAAAGATAAAGTGTCACCTTCTTCAATCCAAGCTGCTGCAGGTGCAGTACTTGCAATATTTATTTTGTGTTCTCCACTTGTTTTAATATTTGTAGCTAAACTACGAACAATATTATTTTCTTCTAATTTTTGGATTAATCTAGTGTCATATTCATCTGGTACTAAATATCCTCCATCTGCATCTACACCTTCTTGTAAGACATTTGATACTTGTCTAAAGTTTGAACGTAATGCAGTTAACATTGCATCTTTATATTCATTTGATGCTCTTCCTGTTTTTACTTCGTTATCAACTTTTGATGGTCTTGTAACGATAGGAGTATTAACAGGTTTATTTAATTCATTCTCCATATTTTCCATTGCCTCCATTCTTTCAATTTCCTTACTATAGTTTTTAATTTTTTCTTCCATTGAGTTATAAGTTTCAGCATCTTCTTTTGAAAGAAGTCCGTCCTTATCTCTTTTACTTTCTACAAAGGCTTTAGCACCTTCCCAAGCTTTATTTCTGGCTTCTCTTAATTCTAAAATAGTCATTTTTATTACCTCCAATTTCTTATTAATTCCAGACGTTCTAATAAACTGTCTGATGTTATTTCATTTTTTGTTTTCTGTGATATCTTGCACTTTTCTGCCATCTTCTCAATTAATGAGTTAGTAACAGATGCACGAGAAAACGTCATGCTTACATTAGGAACTTCAAGCTCATCCTCTTCTGTGTTTCTTTGCATTATTTCATCTGCAAATCCAAGTTCAATGGCACTATTAGCGTCCATCCATGTTTCAGCATCCATAAGATGTGATAACCTTGCTCTTGATAAGCCTGTTTTAATTTCATATGCATTGATGATTGATTCCTTAACTTCATCAAGCATAGCTATGGCTTTTTGCATTTCAGCTGTATCTCCTGCTGCTATTGTTGCAGGATTGTGGATCATAATCATTGATACTGGAGATACGATTACTTTGTTTCCAGCCATTGCAATTACTGATGCTGCACTCGCTGCAATTCCATCTATTTTTACTGTTACATTACCTTTGTAATCCATCAGCATATTGTAGATTTGAGCCGCTGCAATGCAGTCACCACCTGGAGAATTAATCCATACGGTAATGTCTCCCTCACCACTATTTAATTCATCTTTAAATAATGCTGGTGTTACTTCATCATCGAACCATGACTCTTCAGCTATTGTTCCATTTAGAAACAGTATTCTTTCTTGACTTTGAGTTTCGGTTTCCTGATTTGTTATCGTTTTGTTCTTCCAATTCCAAAACTTCTTCATTTTTTTCCTCCTCTCCTTTAGGTCTATATGCTGCACCTACTTCAGTGATTGGCATCATGTTTCCATTTACCATGTATGTGTTTCCACCTTCTTCATCTGGAATTAAATCTAGATTTTCAAGTTCTCTAACATCATTTGGTGACATGAATCCATTTTGTATACCAATGCTATATCCACTCATTCTGCTTTGATAATCTCCACGAAGTAAGCCATCAACATTAAACTTAATAAAATATTTTTTCTTTTCTTCTTTAGTTAATAACGACCTTATAAGTGTTTGCTCCCATCTTGAAACCCAAGGGTCAAGCGTATATTTCACAAACTCCAATGATTGTTGCTCTATATTAGAAAAACTCGACTTTTCAAGGTCACCAACCATATGTGGTGGGACTCTAAAAATTCGAGCTATCTCATTTATTTGAAATTTACGAGTTTCTAAAAATTGAGCTTCATTTGGAGAAATAGAAATAGGAGTATATTTCATACCTTCTTCAAGTACAGCTACTTTGTGAGAATTTTGGCTACCTCCAAAAGTTTCAGTCCAACTTTCTCTTACTTTAGTAGGGTCTTTTAATGTGCCTGGATGCTCTAACACACCACTTGGTGCTGCTCCATTTGCATAAAATTTACTACCATATTCTTCTGCTGCAATTGCAAGACCTATCGCATTTTTAGCCATTGCAATCGGAGAATATCCAACCAATCCATCAAACCCTAATCCAGGAATATGTAAGACATCAGTTTCACTTAATCTCACTGTTGTTTCTTTATTAATTGGAACATCATCTGTGCTTGTTAAATATTCGTAGTAAAGTTTTCCCTTTTCATCTCTATTAACTGTCATCCTATCTGGCATAAGTGGATACAATGCTATGATTTCTCCCTTTCCATTTCTTATGATTTGTGCATAAGCATTACCCCATAATAAAAGATGAGTCATAAGTGTTTCTCTAAACACAAATGATGTCATCTCTGGATTAGGTTCATCATGCAATAAAAAATATAATGGATGTTCTATAGCTTTTTTCTTACTTCCGTTTTCATCGTATTTGTAAAAATGCAAAGGCAAACTTGCTACCGCTTCTGACAAAATTCTTACACAGCTATAAACTGCTGTCATTTGCATTGCTGAACGCTCATTTACTCTTTTCCCACTTGTTGTTCCTCCCATAAAAAAGCTATAATTACTTCCTGTCGTTCTATCTTTAGGTGCATCCCTCGACCTAAATATGCCACTAAAAATTCCCATATCTAATCATCTCCTTCTATAAGAATAAAATTCCTCTGTTATCATAGACACTTTCACTTAAACTGCTACCACATCTAATTGCTCTATCAAGTGCCATAATAGTTGCAATTACTCCATCTATTTTTTCAGTAGACTTTTCTTTATCTGCTTTTATATTTCCAGCAGGGTCAGTTTTAATAAAGACATTGTCCATATTCCATCTTAAAATTGGATGACCTCCATGACGAAGTTTCTTTTCAAGTGTTAGTTTCATTAATTCTTTAGTTGGTGGACTCATGTCTTTAAATCCCTGTCCAAATGGAACAACAGTAAATCCCATGTTCTCTAAATTTTGAACCATCTGTACTGCTCCCCATCTATCGAATGCAATTTCTCGAATATTAAATTTTTCTCCTAACTTTTCTATAAACTTTTCAATATAACCGTAATGAACTACATTCCCTTCAGTTGTTTGTAAGAAACCTTGTCTTTGCCATACATCATAAGGAACATGATCCCTTTTAACTCTCAAATCAAGAGTATCTTCTGGTATCCAAAAGTAAGGTAGAACAATATATTCTTCCTCATCATCTATTGGTGGAAAGACTAAAGAAAAAGCCGTTATATCTGTTGTGGATGATAAGTCTAATCCTCCATAACATACACGACCTTCTAATTCTTCTTCTATAATTTTTCCACCACACAAATCCCATTTTTCCATAGGCATCCATCTTATTGATTGTTTTACCCATTGGTTGAGTCGCAATTGCCTGAATGCATTTTCTTCTCCAGGATTTTGTTGTGCTGATTCACAAGCAGCTCTTACTTTATCCTCAGCAACTGTTATTCCAAGTGACGGATTTGCTTTTCTCCATACTTTTGGATCAGTCCAATCTTCGCTTTCATCAGCACCATAAATTACTGAATAAAATGTAGGGTCAATTTTATTTCCTTTTTCAATATCTTTTGCCTTTTGATGTATTTCATAACAAATTGAGTTAGTATCATTTCCTGCTGTTGTAATTAAGAAATACAAAGGTTGCATTCTTGCATCACCAGAACCTTGAGTCATTACATCATACAATTTCCTATTAGGTTGTGTGTGTAATTCATCAAATATAACGCCATGAGTATTGAAACCATGTTTATTAGCAACATCTGCAGATAACACTTGATAAGAACTATTTGTTGGTTTGTATATTAGTTTTTTCTGCGACTCTAATATTTTTACTCTTCTTGATAATGCAGGACAGAACTTAACCATATCTACTGCAACATCAAATACAATTTTCGCTTGGTTTCTATCTGCAGCACACCCATACACTTCAGCTCTTTCTTCTCCATCACCACAAGTTAGTAACAGTGCTACTGCCGCTGCAAGTTCTGACTTACCTTGCTTTTTAGGAATTTCAATATAAGCAGTATTGAATTGTCTGTATCCATTAGGTTTAAGTACACCAAAGATATCTCTGATGATTTGTTCTTGCCAGTCTATTAATTCAAAGTGCTTTCCTGCCCACGTTCCTTTTGTATGACAAAGGCTCTCAATAAAAGCAACTGCAAAATCTGCTGCATCTTCATCATAGTAGCTTGTTTTAGCCATAAACTTTGTTGGCTTATAGTTCTTTAACTTTCTCAATTTATCATCTCCCTTCCACACAAAAAGCACTCCATAAATGAAGTGCTTTCAAAAAATATTTATTTAGTTTTATTTTTCTTGAGTTCTATGTATTGTTTTAATGATGTGTTCTTGTTCCTTAATATCAACACCTATTGACTCAAGTGCCTCCCTTGTTCCACAATCGGGACATATTGGTGTTTTATTATCTCTTCTTGATATTGCAGGATGTCCTTGATATTCTGCTCCACATTTTGGACATTTTCTTGTCCTATTCAATTCCTTCTTCATCTTCTATCCTCCCACTTTTACTTTTATTCAGAGCATCTACTAAATAATCTGGATTAAAACCAAACCTTAAATATCCTTCAAGGCAAGTTCCCAAATAATGTTGACTTGGTATTCCAAGTTCTCTATCTTCATGCATTATATAAACATAGGCTTTTCTAATTCTTATCTTTTTTGATTTAATTCCTTTGATTGGAAGATACATTTCAGTTTTGTAATAAAACTGTGGGCATCCTTCATATCTATCAAGTGCAAGTTCATCACTTTCTTTTGTTTCCCAAATTACTACTGGTACTTGTTCGCCTTTCTTTTTTTCAATGGTTAAATAAGAACCTGTCTTACTACCTTTAAATAATAATTCATAATCCTTAATAACCGATGTTCCAATAATCCTTGCTGTTGGACATCTGTATTTCATCTGTCTAACATTTAAATTACTACCGTAAGCTATATAATATCTCCTCTCCATAAGATATCCTCCTTTCTTTTTCAAGGGATTACCCTTCTACCACCTTAAGGGCAGTCAATGCTGCCGATTAAAGTACCAGGAGGCTAACTCCTTGAGCTTACTCTTTTTTGTCTAAATGCTGTGTCACCTTCAAGTCTTTTTGTTAATACATCTCTTGCTGTTTTAAATTCATCTCCAATGAATCCTAATCTTAATAACCATGTTCTCATTGCATATTTTGGATTATCATTTTGTTGTCTTTTGGCTGATGCAAATTTCACATCTTTTGCCATTTGACTTAATGCTAGGCAAAATTGAATGTAGCTTTTTAATTGTCCTGCATGAAGTCCATTTTGTTTTCCTTCTGCTGGTGGATCAAATTGAAATAATCTAAATTCAATAGTTCCTTTTGTAAATGTTGCATGGAAGTTTAGCATATGGTATCTGCTATCGTTGTAATGCTGATTTCTATAATAACTAGCATTTTGTGTTTGATACCAAATGTCTGCGAATTTTGACATTGTCTTTGGTTTCTTTCTATTAAGTACTCTTAAGAACTCTGGATTAACTGTTCTGCAATATCTAGCCATTCTCATTGAATCAAGTTTTAATGCATCTGCTATCAACAATTCATGACTTGCCATAATGTTTGCTAGGTTTCTCATTGTTTGAGGTGTGTGTCCATCTGCTCCTATGTGGATGTGAACTCCGCATCCTCTTGTTGCATCACTCTTTGCACCTGCTTTCCTTAAAAGTCTTATTAGTTCCTGTAATGTTTCAATATCGTCATACTTTAATATTGGTGTTACCAATTCACATTTTTTACTTTCTACTCCAGAAATACTTGTATCTCTTTGAAACTTCCATTCTCTTCCGTCACTTGACCAGGCAGACCATGTTAAGTATCCATTTCTATTATCTGTGTATTCATATCTGCCTGTTCCAAATAACTCGGCTGCTATCTTTGCAGCTTTCTCTCTGGTTATGTTATTCATTTCAACTTCTACTCCGATTGTTTGTTCTTTCATTTTTTCGGATTGTCTTATTGCTTTTTCACTCATCTTACTCACCTTTCTTTATATAAGATTTCCTCTTTTTGTTATGTATATATATCACTCTAAAAGGCATATATATCAAGTCATTTAGGCAAAATAAGTGTATATTTTTTGCTATATTTTGATACATTTGTCGACATTGTAAATAACATTTAAAGAACTACCATTGTCCCAGGCAACCATAATTGATCCAGTATCATCTACACCAATTACAGTCCCTTCTGTTCCAAGTGGTGGAGCCTGCATATCATCCATCTTTATAAGCCTTACTCTTGTTCCTTTTGGATATTCTTTTCGTATTCTTTCAACGATTTCTTTTTTTGGAAACATCATATTGTTTACCTCCTTGCATTACATATATCACTCTAAAACACATATTTATCAAGTGATGTGTGCGTAATACTCGATTCCAGATAGAACAAAGTAAACACATGGAAGTGCTACACCATTTCCCCATAACTTATATTCAGCTGAATCAGAATGAGGATTTTGTAGCCATTTAATTATTTGGCTATCTGTCTTTTCTTTTTTATTTTTTCCTTCTGCTTTAGAACTTTCATTAAATATTTCTCTCCAATAATCAATATCTTCTTTGGTTGGTTCTTTTGTTTCTAAATTAGAACACCACCAATCAGGAAAACCTTGAAGTCTTGCACATTCTTTTGGTGTAAGTCTTCTAACTCTTAACTTATCATTCACTATTGGAGGATCCATATAGTCAGTTGCAATTAATGTATTAGCTAGATTTTCACTTGCTCTAATATGAAATGAACTCTTGCTTGTCGAATAAACAATTGCTACTCCACCTTGATTTGAATTTGGAAAGTTTCCATTAGTATCAAGAGTTCTAGATGTTTCTGTTTCATACACATTATTCCTTGCATTCTTTGTACCTTCAGATGTTAATCTTACATCGTAGTTTTTTGAATGAACAATAAATGGTTGATTATTGCCACCAGTTCCATAAGTTGAAAGAACCGTTGGTGCAACATTCAATGGTCCTTTATATCTTAAATCTTGCGAGTGATTTTCAAATAAATCTAACTTGCCTGATTCTCTAATGCTATCTTCAATATTTCTGGAAGAGTCCTGCCACGACTTGAAGCTCGCCTTAGAATACCCTGACAAGCCCTCTGACTCAAATAATATTTTTGAGGCACTGTTTCCTCCAAAATCTGCGACAAGGTAGATACGATTTCTTCTCTGGGGAACTCCCCAAAACTGAGCATCAAATACTCGCCATGCGATTGAGAAATCATCTCCCATAATCGTTCCTGCTTGTTGCCACTTTGCAGGTTTAGGAATAGACAATTCTTGATGTTTGACTTTACAGATTTCTTCAAGGACACTTTTGAAGTCGTCTCCTTTGTTTGAAGAGAAGGCTCCTGTGACATTTTCCCAGACAATATATCTTGGCTTTTCTCCATTAGTTGCACACCTCATTTCTTTTACTACTCTTATTGCTTCATAAAAAAGATTAGACCTACTTCCGTCTAATCCTGCTCTTTTACCCGCTATCGACATATCCTGGCATGGACTTCCAAAGGTAATTATATCTATGGGCTCTACTTCATTTCCTTTTATTTTAGTAATATCGCCATAATGCTTTACTTTGGATAATCTTTTAGTTGTTACCCTTATTGCAAATGGCTCTATCTCTGAACTCCATACAGGTTTAATCCCTGCTAACATCCCACCTAATGGAAAACCACCACTTCCGTCAAATAAACTTGCAAGTGTCAGTTCTTTATCCATTATCAACTTCTACCTCTTTAACTAAATCTTTATACAATATCTTCACACCATCTCTAATTACATACACATTTTCACTATCGTTAGTATCTTCAACATATCTTCTTAAAATAACTGATGCATATTTTTCATCAAGTTCCATTGTGTAGCAAATTCTATTCATTTGCTCACAAGCCATAAGTGTTGATCCACTACCACCAAATGTGTCTATAACAATTGCATTAGCCTGAGTGGAATTGTTTATTGGATAAGCTAATAAATCAAGTGGTTTAGAAGTTGGATGATTTGAGTTCTTTTTAGGTTTATCAAAGTTCCAGATAGTAGTTTGTTTTCTATCTGAATACCATGGATGCTTTCCATTTTGCATAAATCCATATAACACAGGTTCATGTTGCCATTGATAATCAGAACGTCCAAGTACTAAACTATCTTTTACCCATATGCAACAACCTGCTAAATGAAATCCTGCATCTATGAAAGCTTTTCTAAAATTTAAACCTTCAGTGTCTGCATGAAATATGTAAGCAGCTCCACCATTTTCTAAATGCTCTGCCATATTTTTAAATGATGAAAATAAAAACTCATAGAAGTCATTGTTTTTCATACTATCATTTTGAATTGTTAATCCATCTGAACTTTTGAAAGCTACATTGTAAGGTGGGTCAGTTAAGATTAAATTTGCTTTTTTATCTTCCATAAGTTTTGCTACATCTTCACTTGATGTTGCATCTCCACACATCAATTTATGCTTTCCTACAAACCACACATCCCCTCTTTCAACAAAACTTGCTTTTTCAAGGGCAGCAGTTAAATCAAATTCATCATCTTTTACTTCTTTATCATCTATTCCAAATAAGTCGGCTAGTTCTTTTTCGTCAAATCCTGTGTAACCTAAGTCATATCCTAGATTTTGTAATTCTTCCATTTCTATTTTAAGTAATTCTTCATCCCAACCTGCATCCATTGCCATACGGTTATCTGCTAAAATGTATGCTTTCTTTTGAGCATCAGTTAAGAAGTCAGCAAACACACAAGGTACTTCATTTATTCCTTCTTCTTTTGCTGCCATCAATCTTCCATGACCTGCTATTACATTGAAATCTCTATCAATTATGATTGGATTAACAAAACCAAATTCTCGAAGTGAAGAACGAAGTTTTATAATTTGTTCTGCTGAGTGTGTTCTGGCATTATTCACATAAGGCACTAATTTATCAATTGATATTAGTTGCATCTCTGTTGTTGTTTTAGACATTTTCTCCACCTCCTAATAAAGTCCCCATTCAGCGAATTTCTCAAATCCACCGACAGACTCAATATATTCTTTAGCAATCTTTACTACTTCATCATAAGGTTTACCATCTATTTCTTTATCACCAATAGCACAGCATACTTTTACTACTTCATTAGTTTCTTGAGCTTTCAAGAATGCATAAATGTTTACTGATACATCTGCCTTTGATAAGTCCTTACCATGAAGTCCTCCACCAGTTACACTATCTGCCATATCAGATCCTAACTTTCTATTTGTAGCACCTGTATCAACATCAGTGCCTCCAGTCCAATCTCCTAATGGATTAATTATTGCATCTTGATACAATTCTTTTAATTCTTCAGTTTTGCAATTGCTTTGACAAATTATTAATTTTTCTTTATCTAAAATGTACTTACCATCACTTGGATATTTTTCATAAATAAAACGAGCAATTTCTGATAACTTCTTTTGCTCGTCTGTTAAAGGTACTCCCTTAAATATTCCGTTGTCACCACATCTTATTTCTTCCTCTTGGTTTTTAGATAAGTGTATATCTTGTGGCACTAATACGACATCTTTCGACATATTTCCTGCTATTCTTGTGATGATATTTTCTATATCTTCCTTATTAAAATCTACTGATGTTTCAACAATTACATGACAAACTCCATGTCCTATTAAAACCTCAACTGCTATTTTAGGATTTTCTTGTAACTTATATCCTAAATCTACTATTGCACCTGCTATTCTATCCGCAACTTTGTCTGGGTGCTTTGGATTAACTTTTTCTATCATTATTTTCTCTCCTCTCTTGCTCTTAGCAATCTTTCCATCAAATCATTTTGTGGTGCAGCATCTTCATAAGCTGTGCTACAATTTTCTTTTACAATTTGGAATATCTCATTCCATAACCTAACCGCCTGGTTCATATAATTAATACCAATATTTATAAATGGCGATGGTATTGGTTTTTGTGTTGTTGGATGCTTTGATAAAAGTCCTAACTTGTTAGTTAGTTCTTCACATTGAATCCATCTGGCACTACACATTGAATATCTTTCTAAAAGTTGTGGTGAGATTTTTTGAGCACAACCTACTTTTTTAAGCCACTCCCAAGTTTCCTGATATATCTCTTTTGCCTGTAGTTCATTTCCATCACGTTGTTTTTCAGATAAGAAATCGTGTGGCTTTGGCATCTCGGCTCCTTCAATTTCTGGTATGTCTAATGTTTCCAAAGCTCTACCACCAGGATTACCGTTTTGTGCTTTTTCTTTTACTGCTGATTTTTTTCTTCCAGCACCAATTCTAGCACCGCCTCTACCACCAATATTGTTTGATTTTGTGGGCATTTAATCTCACCTCCCTTTAATACCCTTTTGAATTCGCCTTTTTTACACATAAGACCCCACGCCCGTTGCACTGCTCTTACTTTTTAGAGATTTGACTCCCCCTACCTATAATATTTTGGTTTAGGTTTCCATCTATCTCCTCGTTCAGCATGAATCGTTGCATGGCATGATTTACAAAGTGAAATCAAATTCTTTCTGTCATGTGTTCCACCTTCTGCAAGAGGTAATCTATGATGTACCTCTTCCATCGCTCTGTACACACCTTGTTCCAAACACTTCTCACACAAAGGGTGCTCTTTTGCATAGCTATCTCTTATTCTTTTCCAAACTCGTCCGTACCTTTTCTTTACTTCTGGACTTCTATCGTATTGTTCATACCTTTTGTTTTCTTGTTTCTCATGTTCTAAACAAAACCTACCGTCTGTTAATCGTGGACATCCTGGGTAAGAACATGGACGCTTTGGTTTCTTCGGCATCTTTCCTTTTCCTTTCTTGCATAATAAAAGCCCTACAGGTTTCCCCATAAGGCTTTCATCATTCTAATTTCTTCCATTATAATAATATCACAAGACCATAGTCTCATACTATCACATTTACTCTCATCTTAACTTGGAACTACAATTTCTTTCAAAGCTGAACTATGCATACGGTGTATATGCTGTATTGAGTAGTTCATATCAACAGATATTTGTTCCCAAGTGTTGAAACACAAGTACCTCTTTTCAAGAAGTGTTTGGTATTCAATGTTAGGAACTGCTCTTATAACTTCCATTATCTCTTGCTTTAGGTTTATTAACTTTTCTATGTCTTCCTTAAGCTTGTCTTCCAAATCAATTATTTTAATAATGCAATCTTCCATTCTTGATCCACCACGATTAGGACTCTTTGGCATATCAGAAATGGTAGACGTGCATCTTGTTGCTAATTCGTTTAAGGATGCTATCTGTTGTGTCTTTGATGTTATACGTTCATCTAAATAATGAGCCTGTAACAAGTATTCTTTTGCTGTCATATTTTAACCTCCGATTCTTTTTGATTACCCTCGGATTGACTCTGATTTACTAAGATTTACTTTTACTGCACTAATCAATGAATCCTGTACTTTGTGTTTTCCTTCTAATGCTTGTATTATTTGTTCATCAATAGTGCCTTTTGAAACAATATGTTCTATTACTACCGTTTTTGCCTTTTGACCTTGACGCCATAATCTTGCATTTGTTTGTTCGTACAATTCTAAAGACCAAGTAAGTCCAAACCATATAATTGTAGAACCACCATCTTGAAGATTTAAGCCATGTCCTGTTGATGCTGGATGAATAAGTGCAACTGATATTTTTCCATTGTTCCAATCTTCGATACTTTTGTCACTATCAAGTCTTGCAAATTCAATCTTTTTACTTTTTAGGTGTTTTTCAATTCTTTCAAGATCATGTTTGAACCAGTATGCAACAAGTACAGGTTTTCCATTTGCTGATTCAATTAAATCTTCCAAAGCCTCTAATTTTTTACTATGTACATCTACGAACTCTCCATTTTCATCATATATGGCTCCATTTGCCATTTGTATTAATTTGTTTGATAGTACTGCAGCATTACTTGCTGTTATTTCTCCTCCAGGAAGTTCCAGTACTAAATCTTCTTTTAATTCTTGATATTTATTCCATTCCTTTTCATTTAAAGTTACAGAATAGTTGCTTTTTATTAATTCTGGCATTTCTAAATAATCAGTTGATTTCATAGAAATCGTAATATCGGATATTTGCTTATATATTTGTTCTTCTGCATTTGGTAATGGTTTATAACTGAATATTATTTGACCATTTCGCTTATCTGGTTCAAAGTAGTTGTTTCTATATTCTCCAATAAATCTTCCTAGCCTTTTTCCCATATCTAGCACTTTAAATTCAGCAAATAAATCCATTAATCCATTACTTGATGGAGTTCCTGTTAATCCAACTATTCTTTTAACTCTAGGTCTTACTTTCATAAAACTTCTAAATCTTTGTGAGTTATAATTCTTAAAAGATGATAGTTCATCGATTACAACCATATCAAAGTTAAATTTAGAACCCATTTTTTCAACTAGCCACTTAACATTGTCACGATTAATAATATAAATATCGGCATTGTTCCTCAAAGCAGCTATTCTTTCTTTTTCTGTACCTACTACAATTTCATATTTCAAGTTATGTAGGTGTTCCCATTTTTCTATTTCAGCTTTCCAACTAAATCTTGCAACTCTTAAAGGTGCAATTACTAAAACCTTGTGAACTTCAAAACTATCAAATAATAAATCATTTATTGCAGTAAGTGTTATTGATGTTTTTCCAAGTCCCATATCAAGTAGGACTGCTGACTCGTTGTGAGTTTCAATAAACTCGGTTGCATACTTTTGATAATTATGTGGTTTGTATATCATCGATTACACCTCCTATATCTTCTAAAGTGTCTAACACATATACACTAAATCCTAGTTCTTTTAACTTCTTAATTCTTACAAGTTGGAGTTTTCTTGGTTTTTGTTTTGGTGCTTTCAACTCTACAAAAGCAACCCTACCTTTTGACATTAATACCAGTCTATCTGGAATACCATCTAATCCTGTTGATGCAAGTTTCAAACAAATGCCACCACGCTTTTTAACTTCACTAACTAATTTTTGCTCTATATACTTTTCTCTCATTTTTCCTTACTCCCATCAGTCTTTTAAAGTGATGGTGACGGTCGGTGACGTTCATTTCCATAACTTTTCTTATATATTAATTTTTTTAACTCTATAGAATATTTATAGAAAAGACTGTCACCGAGTGTCACCTTTTTAATTTTCTAGAAATTCTGATTTGAGTTTTAAGCCATAAATTAGCCTTGCTGTTTTTGTTTTTCTTCTTTGAAAACCAGCACTTTCAAGAGCAGTATAAAAATCAGTAGTACTTCTTATGTAGTCACCTACCCTCGAACAGTAGTCCCTATATGCACTATAAACTTCTCCAGAATTTTCACTAAATGAATTATCAACTTCACAACATTCATCCAGGAATTGTGAAAACCAATCGTTGCTTTCTTTGTACTTATTAATTGCGTTTTCAACTACTGCTGGTTTAGTTAAGTGATACTCATTATCAATTACTCGTTTAGAACCTTCCATTATCCATTTAAGAATTGCACCACCTGCATTTTCATATAAGTAGTCAGCATAATTCTTTATATCTGATGAACCATCAATTACTGCATTAAACGGAATTACTATAAGTCTTCTCCAAGTTCCTTCATCAATTGCACCTACCTTTGGTAGATGGTTTGTATAAAGTACTAAAGTATGAGTTGGTTCAAACTTAAAAGGTTCTTTATATTTTTTCTCGGCATAGATTTCATCGGTAGAACACAACTGCTTTATATTAGAAGTATTAAACCTCATACCTTCTTCAAGTTCTGCTGCAATTACAAGTCGTTTTCCTTTTATCTCTGCCATCTCTGGTTTAACATTTCTCTTGCATCCAACAGTTAAAGTATCAGCTGACATATTGCCACTATAAGTACCTAGTATTTTGGAGATTGTATTCCAGAATGTAGACTTACCATTTCTACCACCACCATAAGCAATAATAAGACCTTCAAGATGCACTTTACCTATTGCAGCAAGTCCTGCTACTTCTTGCACGTATCTTATTAAGTCCTTATCCTCACAGAAGAATGTGTTTAGAGCATCATTCCATATTTCTTCTCCTTCACTAGATGGATCAAGTGTTGTTTGTTTTGTAATGTAATCATCAGCTGAATGTTCATGCTTTTTATCAGCACCAAATCTTAAATCATATGTTGCTGTTGGTGTGTTCAATAAGAACTCATCACTATCTAATCTATCTTGCTTGATTTCAACCATAGGACTTGCCTCTTTTAATGATGCAAAGATATACTTTGAGTCTCTTCTTTTAATTGCATACTTCCTATAAGCTGTTACATCTTCATAGTCTTTGAAAACTCTAGCTTGTTCTTCATTAAATAATCCAACTGCTTTTTTAGGACCGACAGAAGATAAAATATCCCAAGCACCATTTTTAAGCATTACATCAGTTAGTTTTTTTATTCCTACTTCCGCTTCTTCAAGTTGCCTTGTTGTTAGTTCCTGTGATATAGCTTGAGCTTTAGACTTTGACTCCTCCCAGTAACTTCCGTTATAAACAAGAAAGTCTGTCGATGGAGAATACCTTAATTGGTTCTCATATTCTTTTGCTAGTACTGTTGCCTGTCCTACATCTGAATAATCCAATGGTTCTAAAAGGAAGTCTTGGTTATATTGTTCTGGGTCAACATAGCCTTCTTGATTGGATAACTTCTTATAAAACTTTTTAGCACTATTCCAAATAGAAACTAGTTCTTCATCTTCTAGTGGTGGATCACAAAGAGCAGCTTTTTCCATAAATACTTCATATGCTTTTTCGGTGTCTCCATATTTCTTTATAACTCGACCTGCGAAATGAGATAATGTGGAGTTACGACTACCTTCTTTGATTACCAAACTCTCTGGCATCTTATTCATTTCCATGTTTTCAAATTCATCAGAGTTTAAGTATTCGGTTAAGTTTATACTTCCTTGATAGATTTCAACTTCAGCCTCTTTTGTACCAAAGAAGAACCTTGCAGCATCAAGAGCATTTGTATCGAAGTATGGGAATATAGAATTTACCCTTAATTTGATGTCTTTATATTTAGTTGCATCAGTTTCATAATCAATTGGGAATAACACATGGAACTTTGGACGAGCACTTTTTCCGTTCTTTTCCTTGTTGTTTGACCTACTATAATGAATAGCAAATGAAACATCAGGAAATGCCTCTCTTATAATACTTGGTGTTATCCAATCTTCTGGATTATCAGAGTGGTCATTATCACAATCAACAGGAAGACAATCACTTCCTATGAAATTGTCACCATTACGATAGCTGTTTTTATATTCAGCACATACATAATCATGACTAATAGCCTCTTTTAAGCTACCCTCATCAGTTACCAGTTTCTTATGAGGATAACTGCAGTTACTTGGAACTCCAGTAACATCTGAATAATAAATTGTAAACATAGTTTTAACTCTCCTCCTTTAAATCGTGATTGAAATACCTAATTGGCTTTTTTCTCTTCTTCGCAACAGATATTTCTCGTTTCATTCCTTCTGTAATGACATCACCAAAAACCCACACTTCTTTACAAAGCCCTAAAAGAACATAGTTGATTTTGTGAATCGCAATGTTTCTTTCAAACAGGTCATCGTCATTTATGAATTGCGGGTATAAAAGATGTGGTGTTATTGGTATGTTTTTCTTTTCAAATGTGAATCTACTATACTCTCTAGCTTTTTGAGTATTCTCTTCTATGTTTCCTCTATATGGAGAACATACATACACAAGTGGGTAGAACTCATCAGTTAGATTGAATTTGTTTAGTAAATCTTTATAATCAAGAATCTCTCCGTCACTTGCCATTATTCTTGCCTCCTTTCTTTGGTTTTGGAGAAACACCTTCTCCTAAATAACAGTCAAAGAAAAAAGGCTATATTTTAGCCTCTCGTTTAATCTTTTTTATAAAATTCACATTCATACCCGTCAGCTCTTAAAAGTAAGCCTTTAATCCAAGGAGGGGTTTCTCCCATTTGTTCACATACCTTTTCAAGCGACATCTCTTTACTACATTCAATTATCATTTCATCATGGACGTGTCCTACTATAAAACAATAAGATAACCTTTGCATTGCATAACACAAGATGTCTCTACTAATGGCTTGTATAATGTTTTCTACAAACTTTGGACCGTAACTTTCTAATCGTTCCCACTTTTTAGTAGCACCTACACCTTCATATGTTACACTTTCTGATCCATATTGATTAATTTCAATCTTAGGTTTTACATAGGCTAGTCTTCTACCACTTGGTAATTCAATAAAGAGCATCCCACTTTTATAAATGAACTTTAATCCATGAGTTTCAGTTTTAGTTCTATTTCTAACTGCAGTTTTTATTGCTTTATCTACTGCCCACCACATTTCCACGATGTGTGGATTTGCTTCTCTCCAGGATTTAACAAGAGGTTCTAATTCCTCTTCTTGAAGTCCCATATCAATGGCTCCCATTGCTTTCAAAGCTCCAACAGAACCACCATAGCCACAGGCTAATTCTGCAATTTTTCCTTTTTGTCTTAAGTGTCCATTTACTCCATGCTTTTCAACTGGGACTTTAAACATAGCAGAGGCTGACTGACAATAGATATCACCATTGTTTGCAAATACATCCATCCTCCACTTTTCATTTGCTAGAAAAGATAAAACTCTAGCTTCAATCGCAGAAAAGTCTGCTACTATAAACTTCATACCTTTTCTTGGAACAAATGCTGTACGGATAAGTTGAGATAAGGTATCAGGCACATCATATAGAGTTTCAAAAGCATTATAGTCGCCATACTTAACTAGCTCTCTTGCATCTTTTAAATCTTCTATATGGTTTTGTGGTAGGTTTTGTAATTGTATAATCCTTCCTGCCCATCTTCCTGTTCTATTAGCACCATAGAATTGAAACATACCTCTAGCACGATTACACCAGCAACCTGCATTCTTCATGGCTAGATATTTCTTTACTGAAGATTTAGATATTTGTTGCCTTAGTTCTAAAACTTCAGCTATTTCCTTTGGTGCATCTTTTATCATTTCAGCAACTTGCTTTTTGCCAAGTGACTCTGCCTCAACCCCATTATCATTTAACCATTCTTTCATTTGCATGACTGAGTTCGGATTTTCTATGTTGGTTAGTTTTTGTAGTTTTTCTGATGTTTCTTGCTTGGCTATTTCATCAAACTTTATAGCATTTTCTACAAGTTCCATATCAAGTCCAATTCCTCTATCATTTATTTCTTGATCCAAGTGATACTCATCCCATAAAAACTCTGGCACAGGATAACTTTGTAATCTTTCCTGGATAGATACTTCAACTTCTACATCTCGCTTATTATACTTTTTGAAAAGCTCCCATTTTGCCATATCATGTTCTGGTAGGTTTCTTGTTCTACCACCATTTGTTTTTGTCGGATTACAAGGAACACAAAAGTACTTTATTAAATCTTTACCCTCTTTTAGTTTTTGTTCTTCTAATCCTAATACAGCACCAACTCCTGCAAGTGACAAAGGAAGTCCTAAATAAGCCGACCATATCATAGAGCATCTCCAAGAACTAGGATCTAAAAACTCATTAACTGTGTCTTCATCAATGCTGTAAGATATAAAGTATTTAGGATAATATCTTGATATATAGCGAGATAAACACACTCTTTCAAAGTTAGCATTATAAGCCCACTTGGTTACTTTATCATCAACAAGTGCTTTTATAACTTCTTCTGGTATCTTCTCTCCTAAAGTTAAATCAACAACTTGTACTTCTTCATGATTTATGGAATATGCAAATAGTAGTATTTCAAATTTCTCTGATTCAGAGTATTTGTAGACACCACACTTCGATAGGTCGATGTCAGAAAATGTTTCTATATCAATAGAGATTGTTTTAATTTCTCTCATTGCTTTACCTCCTATTATGATAAAAGCGGTAGCTTTACTACCGCCTTATCTTATTTCATAAATTCTCTCATTCTTGCTTTGTGGTATTCTTCATCTCTTTTTTCTTGTTTAGCTCTTCTTTTTTCTGTGTTTACATCAGATGATAAAGAAAACAAAGAACTTAGAACAAAAAGGAATAATAATGTTATAAATTCAATACCTACAATTACACAGAATATTGTTGATAAAACGTTAATCATCTTTTTATCCTCCTATTCTAAAAAGTCATCTTCATCGCTTGTAGCAAAGTCATCTTCGGCTCTTGATTTTCCACCAAGGCTTTCGCCATCTTTAATCTTTTGAAGATTATTTAATCCACAAGCTATACCTTTATTTCCATTGGAATTGAAAGCATATAAGTTAATACTTGCTCGTCCATAAACGCCACTATATACTTCTGCTCTTTCTAATATAGGTTGACAAGCTGCATCAACAATTCCAGGTGCTTTTGGTGAGTTTGCATTTATAAAGTAACATCCTTTATAAGCCTCATCATCTGGTCTTTCTAAATCACCATCACGAAGTGGTGTTTTGATTGCTTGTAATGCTGGTACACTTTTTCCTGTACCTCTTAATTTACTCTCGCCTTCTTTATAAGCTGCTTCAATTGCTTTTTTAATTTTTTCAACTGTAACTGTATCACTTTTTGGAATTATTAGTGACACACTATATTTTGGTGTTCCTCCATTGATTGACTTTGGCTCCCACACATTGCAGTAGCTCCATCTTGTATTTACTCCTGTTATTACTTTTGTCGAATTAAAACTATTATTCATAATTATTTTCCTCTCTTTCATCTTTAAAATCATTTATTTGCATAGCTGGTCTTTTATCGCTTTCCAGTACAAGCGTTGGCTTACCTTGAGGTTTATATATTAGATTTCCTAATACCTCATTAAATTTTGTTCTTCCTAGTAGATTTGTCATTGATGTAATTCCTAGTAGTTTCTTTTCATAAGGATCGTATCCTGCATTTATAACTGCTGTTGCTACTTCGTCCTCATTTAAGTACTTACGATTAGAACGTCCTTCTACTAATTTCAAATTAGGATAGTTCTTTCCAAGTATGGCTTGATTTAAAGCATATTCTTTAATATCGGATACCCACGATACTAAATCACTTGATTTAATAAGTATTGATGATATTTCATCATCTGTTAGTTCTGCAGGTTCTTCAAAATCATACTTTGCAAGTTCCATATTGTATTCAGCTCTTTTTCTACAAGTTGCTTTTATTTTACAAAATTGACAATGGTCTCCTGCTTTGAACTCACCTTTACCTTCATAGGCAAGTTCTGCAATTGGCTTTAGTGTATTTTCTGCCCAGTTATATAACTCTGTAACATTCATACTTGAAACGCTAATGTTTTCTATTCTTGGTTGATAAATTACCATGCATACATTTTCAATGTCATATAACTTATCAAAAAGTTCTAGAGCTCCAATTGCATAACACATCATTTGTGGATTATCTTCGCTTTCGACTTCTACACCTTTTCCATATTTGAAGTCAATTATATAAAGTGTTTTGTCTGCTATAATTAAGCAATCTCCTGTTCCAAATCCCTCTGGAACAAATCTTGAAAAGTCTAGTCTTTGTTCTATTAAAACAAGTGGGTCTTTACAATAGCTCTTTGCCTCTTCTATAACTTCCATGACATAACTTGCATAATCATTAGCACATCTTTCCATTTCTTCATTATAGTAAGATAAACTATCTGTTGGATCTTGCATTTTAATTCCAAGCATCGACTTAACTTTATACTCACAAAGTGTGTGTGCATCTGTACCTTCTTTAGCATATTCAGATGTTGTATCTTCTACCTCTGCACATAGCTTTGCTGAAGGAGGACAATTGAGCCATCTTTTACTACTAGATGCTGATAATATTGCATGACTGCTCATATTAAATTCCCTCCGTTTCTTTCAACAACTCATTATACTTTGATGCGTCTAATTCAGATAATTTGTTAACTCCAAATTTAGTAAGTAACCCTTTTACTTCTTCTGTTTTACCTGCTCTAGATTTTTCTGCTAAAATTGCTCTTACTTCTTCTAAAGTTACAGACTTTTTATTTTCTTTAGGTTTTTCTGGAGAACTTGAAAAGGCTGATTCTATACTTCCTACTATGTCATTAATTGATGTTATAATGTCGCTTACTGTAGATAGTATTTCACTTAGCTTATTTGTACTTTTTCTTAGTTCTTCTAGTTCTAAAGATAAATTATTCATCTTTGCCATCGGTACTTCCTCCTTCCTTAATTTCTTTGACATCAACGGATTGGACTGATTGCCCAGGGTCTAATAAAAATACTTGTCTGTAATCTCCAAATAGAAATTTGATGATTTTCTGTGGCAAAGTTAATTGACCACCTCGAAGTATTTTTACATTGTTGCCATTCTCATCAGTTACGTTGATTGTGACCTTATGCTTTATAGCCATCCTCTTGAGCCTCCCTTCGTATTTGTAAGTCCATTGCCTTACAAGTACTAGGCAAAGAATTTTTTATCTTTTTTAACCTCTCTTGAAATTTTCTTTTATGAACTTCAAAATTTTTTCTTTGTGCTTATGAACACTTGGTATAGAAGTTCTCATAATTGCAGCTACTTCAGTAAGTGAATAACCTTCTAGGAAATGAAGCTCATATACTCTTTGTTGTTTCTCAGTCATCATTGAAACAACTTCTCTTAACCTATCTACTTCATCAGATGTATCTTCTACAGCAGTCGTATTATCTGCAAGATAGATACACTTATCTTGGTTTCCTTCCTCATCGAAGATTGAATCAATAGATATGTTCCATACTTCTTGATACTTCTCGCCTGGATGTTTTTCTTCCCAATCCTTAATATCTTGTTTTTCTTTTTCAGATATAGGTCTATGCCAATTCTTATGGTTGTAATAAACCTCTGAATCATCTAAAGAATGTAACTTCTTGATGAACTCCTCTGTTACTCCTTTCTCTCCTGGTTTAATTGTGATTTTAGTTCCATCGTCAAAGATGTAGGTATAAGTACCTCTGTTTTCTTGTTTTGTTTTATGACTTTTCATTAAAAGTCCTCCCTTCCTTTTGCCTGTTGTTTCAGTGCAGAAGGAAAGGAAAAAAGAGTCCGTGCTTTTTTAGTACACGGACTCCTACAGCCTAATTTAGGGTGCAATAAAGAGAGGGTACTAAAAATATGCATTTTTACCTTTACGGTATTAAATAGCTTTTATTCGTATCCTTCTGCCCTATTGCAAACTCAGGCATCAAAACATTAAATTTATAAAAAGCAAAAAGTTATTCGTTTTTGTATTTTTTTTATGCGATTGCATATTTTTTTTATACAAAAGCATGGTTTTCTTCATAATTTTCTGATATAATATTTTCATCAATTTAAAAATCATATCGTGCTATCTATGAAGTACTTCTTTCTGCTTTTTACACTTAAGATTTTAACAGCTTTGCTATAAAATCTCTGGTAGTCATGGGTAGTCTTCGGGATGTATCGGTAAAACAAGAAATGAGGGGATTATTAATGACTTTTTCAATATTTGCTAATGTACTAAAACCAATCATTGGTGGTTCAGACAACACAGTTGAATTTACTAGAAAACTCTTTATAGCTATGATTGGAGAAGATAACTCTACAGTAATTGAAAATAAATCAGATGATAGTTTTAAAGCCTATTACAATGGAAGATCAACAATAAATGGAATAGCTAGAGAAATATCTCCTGTTGCTGACCTAGAGAACTTTGTATCTTTCCTTGATAATTTTGGAGACTCAGTTTCAGAGAAACTTTGTGAAGCCTTTTCTGGATACATTAATGAAATAGACTTACAAAATGTTAATTACAAAATAGCAAGTTGCTTTGATGAAATCATAAAAAAAGCAGCAGCAACTCAAAGAAAAAGCCCATCTAATAAAGATGAGCAGCTTAATATTCCTATTGAGCATACTGCTACTAGCAATCCTTATACGGAAAAGGATAATAAATTACTTACTGAATTTAATTCAGATTATGAAGAAATCGTGCTTACTTTAATTGGTGGAGATTATGCATCCCATCTAGTAGATATGAGTATTCCTAACCAGATTAAAAAACTATATCAGGAAAAATGGAAAGAAAAATCTAATGATTTTATAAATCCAACACTAAAATCAGATATATTTGGAATTTTAGGAACTCTAGATGAATTAAGTACAAGTTTCATTTCATGTAATTCAAATACAAGTGTAATCAAAAGTCAAAGAATAAAAATAAGAAATTTATATGTTAAACTTCATCCAGAAAAATATGACAAAAACATCCCATATGATGTTTTGTTAGATGATTGGAATGATAGTGATTTTTAGAAAGGATGATAATAAATGCCAACAATTGATAGTTCTATAAAAAGAATAGATAGTGTTATATGTAGACACTTAGATGAAATCGAAGACTCTTCTCGTGGTGCAATTTCACAAGATATATTAGAACAACTAATAAAATTCATTAATCATGTAATGCTTAAGTTTTATGCCAATGGCAAAGAAATCGACATTAACGAAGAAAATTTAACTAAGGCAATCGAGTATTGCCAAGTAAATAGTGACCTATATACCCTATATAAGTTTCGTAACTATCTACAAGTTGTAACTACGCAATACACTTTAGATGAAGACGGATCAGAACGTTTAATGTTAAAGTATTATCAGTACTTACTAGAAACCAAAAATCTTCTTAGTCAACACTTTGGTATTGAGGTACTGCATAATTTAGATAAATTTCCTTTACATTTAGATGATACCCTACAGGAATACTATAAAAAAATTGCAGAAAAAATAGAACATCATCCTGCAGCATTACACACAGATAGTAAAGATAAATATTATATCCAAAAAATCAAACCTCTATTTGTAGATAGAAAGATATATTATGAAGTTACATTTACTCCAATTGATGACAGGAAGAACAAATCTAAGACAAACAGAGTTATTGCTTTTACAAAACTTCCAGTCAAAAGTAACTATGCATCTAAATTTCACCTTATAAATGAAACTATCGAAATATTAGGCAAAACAATGCCTATCATCGTTATTGATGGTTGGGAAGTTTCTATAAGAGATTGTGAATTTCAAAATTTCATATCAATAATAAATGGAGATAAAATAAAAGTAGGTTATCCAGAACAACGATTAATTTGTGAATTTCTTACTAAAACAAAATACACCTTAAATAATCTAATAGACTTTCCAGATGCTGCATATAATGATATTACTCTTAAATGGAAAAGTAGCCTTAAAAACCCTATATTTATTCCAGTATTAGATTATTGTAGAAATTTAATATTAAGCGGCAAGAACGGAAAAAATATACTAAGATACCTACTTTATAATATGAATAACGTCATAATAAAAAGTCAATATTCATCAGGATACTATAGTAGCTTTTATGAAGAATGGATTAAAGCTCCAAACAGCCACCTATCTAATTTATATTTAGCTATTGGTAGTAAGCAATTTGATGATTTACCATTTAATCGCTCTCCTCTTGGACATAATCCAAAACTATCTGCAATATTTGAGTGCATTCCTTGTAATGGTAATCGTCATGAATTATTTGCAAGATTTATAGAAAATAATACAGAAGGCAAAGGACAATTATTCACTGATATTAGTGAATTGGAAAATTACCCTGATTATCCAGAGCTTATAAAAACATATAATGAAAATCTTTACTCTGGTCATAGACCTGAAGGTGATTTAATGCTAGAACATAATCAAGTATTTATAAATGATTATAAGCTAGATACTTGCACCATAATTAAAAGATTACAAGAATTAGCTGAATCTGGTATAGAAAACTATAGTGCTAATGTTGACTTCTGGCTACTCTTTGATGGTTATGAAATTGATTGTGATGAAAAGAAAGATATTATTAGACAGATATTTTCTGATTCAAAAGTTGGTGTAATATATGGTTCTGCCGGTGTAGGAAAATCCACATTAATAAACCATGTTTCACACTTTCTAAACGATGAGCCTAAACTATATTTAACTCAAACAAATCCAGCAAAAGAAAACTTGATTAGAAAAATTGATGCAGAAAATACTACTTTTTCTACAATCGAAAGTTTTAAGCACCAAACTTCTTCAATTGATTATAAATTATTGGTCATTGATGAATGTAGTACTGTCAGCAATAAAGATATGGTTGAAATACTAAAAAAAGCAAATTTTGAAATGCTTTTATTAGTTGGAGATACTTATCAAATTGATGCAATACAATTTGGAAACTGGTTCTCAGTACTAAGGGCGTTCTTACCCGAAACTGCTGTTTTTGAACTAAAAAAACCTCATAGAACTAAAAACAAACAACTGCTAGAGCTTTGGGATAAAGTTAGATGCATGGATGATACAGCTAAGGAAGTAATTGAAAGAGAAAGTTATTCTCTAAAAGTAGATGAGACATTACTTTCTTCACTTGAACCTGGCGAGGCAATTCTATGCCTTAATTATGATGGACTATACGGTATAAATAATATTAATAGGTTCTTGCAAGAAAGTAATCCAAACCCAGCAGTTACTTGGGATGTTCAACAATATAAAGTTGGCGATCCTATACTATTTCTTGATTCAGATAGATTTAGACCAGTCATATATAACAATATGAAAGGAATAATCCGTGACGTAAAAGTCATTGATGTAGATACCCCTACTGAGCGCATCCGATTTGATATTGAAATTCCTAAATTAATATATGAAAGAGATACGTTTGGTACAGGTCTTGACCTTCTTGAAAATAATGAGGAAGAAGAGAAATCTCTTATTAGATTTTATGTACGTAAACTTAAAAGTGCTGATGAAGAAGGAGAAGATTTTGGAACTATAGTTCCATTTCAAGTTGCTTATGCAGTTTCCATCCATAAAGCACAAGGATTAGAGTTTGAATCCGTCAAAATAGTAGTAACTGATGAAGTTGAGGAATTAGTAACGCATAATGTTTTCTATACTGCTATAACAAGAGCAAGAGAAAAACTAAAAATCTACTGGACACCAGAAGTAGAAGAAAAAGTTATAAATAGAATTAAACCTAGGGACATAAGTAAAGATGTTGAAATTTTAAAAAACTATATTGATAAAAAATAAGGAGGTTAATTTATGCATATTAGTTATAACAAATTATGGAAATTATTAATTGATAAAGGAATGAATAAGCAGGATTTAGGAAAAATTGCAAACATTAGTCCTGCGTCTATAGCAAAACTCGGAAAAGGTGCAAATGTGACCACAGATGTTCTTCTAAAAATATGTGAAGCATTAGAATGCAATCTTGAAGATATAATAGAAACCGTAAAAAATGAAGGAGATGAACAAAATGAGTACTCAATTAAATAGCAATATCAAATTTGTAGGGACAAACCCTATTATTAATTCAAAAGCATCAGAGACATATGTTTCTGTAATTTTCACTTACAACTCAAAAACATGGAAAGGATATGTTCCAATTGAATATCGAAGAACAGGAGTATCAATTGACTTTGATGACAAGGATAAATTATATCAACACCTTAATCAAGTATATGATGATATGAATCCATCAAAATTTGATGCTTGGAAATCAGAACAAGAACTTTTTTGGGCTAGTAAACCAAATGCAGATACAACCAAAGCATTCTTTGATAAATTAGTGGAAGGTGGATGGAAATGTGGTGCTTGTGAAATGCCACGTAATCCTAATCCTCAAAGAAGAATTCAAGATTTAAAAGAATTTGGATATACTATTGCTACTGATTTAGCCCATTACTGTCCAAACTGTAATAGAAATACAAGTCAAAGGATTTTACTTCCTATTCCACGTGGTGGAAATACAGGAAATGGTTATGAAACCTGGTCACCAGCCCTTAGAAAACGAATCATTAGTATTCTTGACAATTTTGATGTCTATGAATGTGTTACTACCCCACACTGTTTACCTGATCACAAATTTTCAGAGATAAGATGGGATGATAATACAAAAGCAGAAAATCCAGATACCATGACTGATGATGAAATTAGACAAAAATTCCAATTGATGACTAACCAAAGAAATCAACAAAAAAGAGAAGTTTGTAGAAACTGCTTTCAAACTGGAAAAAGAGGTCAAATTTACGGAATACCATTCTTCTATGCAGGTGGTCCAGATTGGGATAATAACATTCCGCAAAAAGGAAAAGAAGCTGAAAAAGGATGCATCGGATGTCCTTGGTATGATATAGCTGAATGGAGAAAAAATCTCCTTGATAAAATAGATAAATAAAATAATGCTAAATATATCTTGATATCACTTGATATTACTTGAATAGTTAGCTAACATATATAAAAATGAAAGGAGCAAATACTAATGGATATAAAAAGTATTGGTAGCATTTGTTCTGGTATTGAGGCAGCATCTGTAGCATGGAAACCTCTAAAAGTAGAATTTGATTGGTTCTCTGAAATTGCAGATTTTCCATCTATGGTTTTAGCTAGTAAATATCCAGATGTCCCAAATTTAGGAGATATGAATGATATACCAAATAAAATAATAAATAAAGAAATTACAGCACCTGATTTAATTTGTGGCGGAACACCATGCCAAGCATTTTCTTTCGCTGGTAATCAAAATGGTCTTAATGATGATAGAGGAAATTTAACTCTAAAATTTGTAGATATTATTAATGCAAATGATAAAATTAGAATTGAAAGTGGTCAAAAAAGAACAGTTGTATTCTGGGAAAATGTTGAAGGTGTGCTTACAGATAAAACAAACGCTTTTGGATGCTTAGTATCATCACTTGCAGGACTTGAAAGTCCAATAGAAAAGAAAAGATGGGCATCTTCTGGTTTTTTAAGTGGTCCTACAAGAAATGTAGCTTGGAGAGTCCTTGATGCAAAGTTCTTTGGACTACCTCAGCAAAGAAAAAGATTATATGTTCTTGCTGGAGATAAAGACTTCCATCCAGAGGATGTTTTATTTGAAAAAAGCACTAAAAAATTACAGGATTTTCCTGATTGTGAATTAACATTTGAAAAAGAAGGACATCGATTTGAAGTTTTTAGAGGATATACTGACTGCTTATATGCTGCATACGGAACAAAATGGAATGGTAATGCTGCAGCCTTAAATGGTTCATTATTTGTAGTACAGGATGATAGAATAAGACGTTTATCACCTCTTGAAACTGAACGTTTGATGGGATTTCCAGATAATTATACTGATTTACCTAAAGCAAGAAAAACTAATAGATATCAAGCAACTGGAAACTCATGGGCAGTTCCTGTTGTTAAATGGCTAGGAAAACGAATAATTGATTCTAAACTGCCTACTTTAAATCTTGATCCTGTTGAATTGTATAAAAAAGGATTAGCTGAAAAAATAAATGATTCTACATATTTAATGCTATTTGGAAAAGATATTGTCACTATTAATAATGACTTAAAAATAAATGGAACATCAACTCCAGAAAATTGTACTTTTGGAAGTATGAAAGATATTGTATCACCTGATGCCCCAGAAGATATTTATATTTCCCCAGTAGGATGTTTTGGAATAGTTAGAAGAAAACGAGAACGCAATTTGAAAATCAATTCACGCCTTGAAGAAGTATTGCTTTCTATTTCTTCTAATATGTCTCCAGAAGAAATAGAAAAAAGGTCTAGAGTTCAAAAGCGTGGAAAATTTAGTGACGTATCTAATGACGATGATTCATCAAATAATGACTCAAGTGATGATGAAGATGCATCAAATAACAATGTTCAAGTATCAATTTTTGATTTAGCAACTAATGAGTAAAGAAAATAAACAGAATTACATATTTTAATTTGTATTCTGTTTTTTTTATTGCCATTGATTAACATACAATCCTTTTATTATTAAATTACAAATTTGAGCTTAACATATAAAAATTTCACTATTAAATTACAATGCCTCAATTCTTGCTTTCTTTAAATCCAGGCATAAAAAAAAGAGCCTTTTCTAAATCACTTAAAATTTAGAAAAGGCTATATTTCCTTTAAAATCAAAGGTTTTCTTTCAAATACCCCGCTTATTCTTTGTATCATATTTGGAGTTGTTTGGTCTACAAAGTGTATATACATATTTTCGTCTATTAATCTGGCTATATTTGTTATAAGGCAAATTGATATGTATATTATAAGTAACTTTTTGGATAACTTTTTTAGAAATAATTTTTTAGATTGTTTTGAATTAAATTTTATAAATTGAATTAATACTATTACATAATACATGATTACAGAAAATAAATATGGCGTACATATAATTATACTTGTAAATTTTAATTTAGATAACATACTCACCATTCCAGTCAAACATTTTATAAAAAAATCTAATAGTATTGATATTATTCTAGCTAAATTTATTGAAAAAAAAGAAACAAAAACGCTTGTAAAAATTAATGGCATTATACATGATAATAATAAGCTTGCCAGTATATTTGATATTATAAAGATATAAGAGAATTTATGATAATATATAATAATTATTGGAAGAATTATTATATTTGCTGATATACTTAATGATATTGACTGTTTTATATATTTTGTCAGCTTATTTTTATTTAATATTTTTATATAATTAAACATTTTTATAATTATATTATAAAACAGTAATATTCCCAATGTTCCTCCTGATGAGAGCAAAAAACTTAAATTTAATATAGAATATGGGTTTATAATTAATATTACTAAACTTGCCAAGCTTAAATTAGTTAAACTATCAGATTTTCTATTTAATAATTCTGCTAAAATATATAATACAGTCATTATTGTTGCTCTTACAATTGATTCGCTATTTCCAACTAAATTGCAAAATACAGTTACAATTATAATTAAAATAATATTTTTCTCAGATTTTTTACATCCTAATATCATATATGAAAAAAATAAAATAATGTATGTCATATGCATTCCCGATATTGCAAGTATATGTGATAAATTGCATATAGAAAAACTATCTATAATTTCTTCACTTATATTTGATTTATCACCTAATATCAAGGCATTGCACATATTTACAGAATCTTCAGGCATTATTTTATACAGTTTTTGTTTCAAATTCTCATATAATTTATTTACTAAAATATTATATTTTGACATTTCGCCATTACATATTACTTTTATGCTATCATTATTGGCAGTCACAGTTCCAAATATCTTTTTTGTTCTTAAATATTCATTGTAATTATATCCTTTGTAATTTCTTTGATAATCTGCTATTTCAAATTTTCCCACTGCCCTTACTTTATCTGCATATTGAATATTATTATTTTTCTTTGTTTTAAGAATAATCTTTATGTTTCTGAATTTTTGTGGATTAGTTACTTTCATAACATATTCTGTATTGTAATCTGATTCTTTATATTTATTTAATATTATACCTTCAATTTTTACCTCATCTATATTTGTATATTTATTATATATATTAGAAGTTATATGCATATACATACATGCACACAAAATTACAATCATGCATGTAATTATCAGCTTATTTTTACTTCGTATAATTATATATATATTTAATATTGTAAATAGAAAAATGGAGATTATATTATAAAAATATAACCCCCATATTAAACCACATATATAACTTATAGTAATTATAACAATTTTCCTTTTCAAAAATACTCCTTACTATAAACCCCTATTATAAAATTCTTCTAGCTGTTACATATCTTTGTTGATATGAAGCTGATGATAATGAAGAAATTGTTACACCTGTTTTTGGATTTGATGCATGAATAAATTGCCCATTTCCTATATATATTCCAACATGACCAATTTCTGTTTTAGCAGTATTTTTAAATATTAAAATATCTCCTGGTTGTAAATTACTTTTACTTACTGCAACACCATCATTTGCTTGTGTTTTTGAAGAACGACTTAATGAATATCCAAAATGTTTATATACATATTGAACAAATCCTGAACAGTCAAATGACTTTGGTCCATTTGTTCCATAAACATATGGATAACCTTGAAATGTTTTTGCATATGCTACAATTGCATCTGCAGATTTATTGGATTCTGTTGTAGTTTCTCCTTTTTGTACTTCAACCTTATTTTCCTCATTGTTTTCAGTTAAACTATTTGAACTTCTTGATGTTGTTTCAACCTTTTTTGATGAAAGCAATGATTTTTGAATATATGCTTTTTTTCCATTAATATCAACTATGTACCAATCACCATCTTCACCTGTTACAGTTACTTTATCGTTAGTGTCAAACTTTTTAACTACACTTGATGATTTATTTGCTTCGCTTCTTGCATTTACAGAAGTTCCTTTTACATAGTATGTCTTTGATGTTGTTTCTGATTTTTTATCTTCATCTTTTTTATTCTCATCTGTTTTGGCATTATTATTTTCTGTTGTAGTATTAGTATCATTGTTGTTATTGTCTTGATTTTTTGTATTATTCTCGTCATTATTTGAAGTTGTTTGCTCTGTTACAGATATCTTTGCTGTTAATACCCAACCTTCTTTTGATTCATTTTTTATATAAGACCATGCTCCTGCTGAACTTAATACTTCATATTTTTCTCCAGATTTTGTTTTATTTATCTCATCACTATTAATTAGTGGTATTATTCTTATTGATACTTCTTCTGATACAGTAGCTTGTTTTATTTTTGGTTCATTATTTTGTGTTTGATTTTCTGTATTGTTTTGCTCTTGTGTAACATTTTCTGTTGTGGTATTTTGTTGTACATCGTTTTGTTCTGTTGTATTATTAACAACATTTTTTGTTGTAGTATTTTTATTTTCGTTTGTCTCGTTTTTTACTTCATTTTTTGTTGTATTATTATTGTCTTTTACTTTAATATATTGTTTACTAACATATCCAACTTTGTTTCCACTTTTTATTTTACACCAATCACCATCTTCACTAATTACTTCTACTTCTGTATTTTCATCAAGTAGCTCTAATATTTCTGATGATGTACTCTTATCTTTTCGTAATCTCAAATCATTTGTAGTAACAGTACCAGTTGTTGCAAATACTGTTGTGTTAAAACATAAAAATAAACTCAAAGTTATGCCAATTATTATAATCATAACCATACTTTTTTTATCTTTCATTTTTCATTTCTCCTTTTTTGAAACTGTGGTTAGTATACCTTATTTTTACAAAAAAGTCAATTTTTTCTACGGAAATAGCAAAAAAATAAACCATGAATAATTTTCATGATTTATTTTTTATAATTAAGTAAAAGCATAGTTTAACTATGCTTTATATGAATTCATATTATATTTATATAAATTTCAATTATTTTAATTATCCATTAACTGCATCTTTTAATGCTTTTCCAGCTTTGAATACAGGAGCTTTTTTAGCAGCTATTTTCATTTCTTTACCTGTTTGTGGATTTCTTCCTTTTCTTTCAGCTCTTTCTCTTACTTCGAATGATCCGAAACCTACTACTTGGATTTTTTCTCCGTCTTTTAAAGATTCTGCTATAACATCGATTAATGCATTTATTGATGCTTCAGCATTTTTCTTTGTTTCTCCTGTTTTAGCAGCTACTGCCGCAATTAAATCAGATTTGTTCATTGTTCATTACCTCCTATTGAATTTCATATTATGTACTTTATAATTCCGGTCTATTGCAGATTTATAAACTACTATAATGAATATTCGCCAAATTTATGCAAAATCCTTCTTTTTTCATCATTTTTTCTCATAATTTTTATTTTTTTCTGAAATTAGGAATAAATGGTATCAATCCTAACTCATCTTTATTCAAAATTTTTAGAGCAATTACAGAAAGAATATACATTAGTCCAGCGATTACTATTGCTAATATTATAGCTATATTTTCTATAAATATACCTTTTAAGAAAAAATAACTGTAATATAAAGCTGTGCTCATTATACATGAAGCAATTACAGGTTTCAAGATATATTTGAAAAAATTTAATTTTATTTTTGTATATTTTTTCATTACATTAAAACTTATACTAAATGCAATCAAATGACATGTCATTGTTGCAACACATGCCCCTGCAGTTCCACCAATAAGATATGTTTCTGGCAATCTTATCAAATTAATATTTAATAATATTTTCGCAATAACTCCAATAAATATTGAAATTGTTGGTATAAAAACCTTACCAACACCTTGCAAAACCGAATTTATAATTTGCTCTAATGCTATAAAAATCATTGAAATTGCACTAATTTTAAGTAGCCAGCTTCCACTATTGCTTTTAAACAATAGCACTAATATCTGATCTGAAAAAGCAATCATTCCAAAACAACATGGCAAAACCAATAATATTGTAAATAACAAGTATGTTTTTATAATTCTATTTAGCTCTTTACCATTTTTTTGTGCATTAAGTGATGATACCATTGGTATAATTGTAGTTGCAATTGCAATTATAAAAGAAACTGGTAAAGATGATAATACATCTACTTTCCCGCTTAAAACTCCATATTGTATTTTTGCACCAACTTCACCTATATTTTCTTTCAAAAATCTAACTACTGTAACAGAATCAATATTCCTATTTAATGAAGCCAAGATACTACTTAATGATATCGGAATTGAAACTCTTAAAATTCGTTTTGCATATCCCCTTTGAAATCCTATTTTAATATCTTTTAAATTGTTTTTTTTGTATAAATATATAAAGCTAAATAATGTGGCTAGTGTAGTTGCAAAATTTGCAACAGCTGCCATTATTATTGTATTAGCACTTGTTAAATAAAATGCAATTTCCACTAAAATTATTGTAAATACTGTTTTTAAAACTTGCTCTACACTTTGCGACTTTGCTGTTACATCTACTCTATTTATTCCATTATAAAAACCTCTATATACAGAAATTAAACACACATTAAATATTGCTGGAGATAATGCAATTATTGTATATTTAGCTTCTCCAATATTAAGTAAATTATTTGAAATAAAATCTGCAAATATTGCCAAAGAAATACTTCCAACTAAACCAATACAAGCAAAAATTATCAGTGCACTTTTTAAAATTTTTGCAACTTCTTCTCTGTTTCCAGAAAAATTTTTTTCTGCAATTAATTTTGCAACTGCATTTGGAACACCTATTGATGATATTGTAAGTAACAAAGCATATATTTGATATCCAGAATTATATATTGCATTTCCCCAATCACCAAACCCTGGTTTATTTGCCAAATAGAGCTTATACACTAATCCTAATATCTTTACAATACACTGTGCAATAATTAATGAGATAACCCCATTTAAAATTTTGTTTTTATTTTTCATATAAAATCCTTTTTATTTTTAATATATTCATATATGTATGTATAATTCCTCTCATTTATTATTCAAATCTCAACAAATTATGTCAAAACACTTGAAATTTTGCCCAATTTATAGGATAATATAAAAGTAATAGTTTAATTTTTGAAAGTGGTGAAAAATTTGAAAATAATTGATAAATTCTTAAAGTTATTAAAAACTGACAGAAACACATTTCTGACGTTTATATTAACTTTACTAACTATATATTTAACAATAGATAGAATCGCAGAAATTTTAATTATGATATTTACAGGAATAGGAAGTTCATATTGGGGACCAATAAAATACGCATTAGCTTTTTGTTGTCCTATATTTGCTTTCCTATTTTCATGTAGTTCGAAATTTGCAAAATCGGAAAAAACAAAGCTATCATTTTTTTATTTGTATATAATAGCTTTATATATACTAATAATTTCAATGGTTACACAAATGGTTAATGCTGGATGTTGGTTATTCCTTTTATCAGCACCATCATATCCTATAATTGCTACAGAATTTTCAAGTTTAATAGCACCTGCCTTTCGTAGTATTTCGCTTTATTTTCCACTTACAACATTCTACCCTGTAATAAAATGGTTAATTACAACTATAAATGATACTCCAGATATTTGTGAATCAATCTACTCTTATTCAGGTATAAATTTATCTAATAAAGAAAAGACAACTACCGGTGAATACAGTTGTGAAATAAAACTATGTACTGATACTAATACTGGAAAAAGTGTAAAAATTTCAGAAGATAAGCGTTTTGAATCCATGTTAGTTGTTGGTGTATCTGGATCTGGAAAAACATCTTTAATATTTGAACCAATGATTGCAAGAGATATTGAAAAGAAATATTTCTATAAGAAAACATCAAAAGAATTTGGTTTTGCAGCATTAAAATCAGGACTTGCTAATTTGAATTGCCCTTACGATAATGACTACATAAATAAAAACTTTTCATTAAATATGATTTCACCAAATTCATCAAAGGTTTCTAGTTATAAATCTTGTATGAAAAAATTGATTTATGCCACATCTGATGATAAAATTATTTATAGAGATTTAGGTTTAACATATATATCACCTGATTTTGAATCTATTTCTCGTATATTAAAAGTTGCAAAAAATTATCATGTTAATGTTAATCTTATTGATCCGAATTCTGATGATTCACCTGGATTAAATCCATTTTCATATGATAATCCATTACAAACCTCTATAATTATATCTACTGTTTTAAAGGCTTTACACAGCTCAAATCAAGCTGATATGGATTTAAATTTAGGAGTTCAAGCAAATTTTGCCACACAGGCAATTGAGAATTTATCTATACTATTAAAAGTAATGTACCCAAGAATGCATGATGATGAACTACCTACATTAGAAGATATGTTAAATGCATTTAATGATTTTGATATAATTCAAAAAATGTGCGAAGAAATGGAAAAAGATGAAGAATTATCTAAGAAATTCAATATATTATTAACATACTTTAAAAAGAACTTTTATAAAGAAAGTACCTATCGTCAAGATACAGAAAAATATGTATCTTCTGCAACAACACAACTTGATAATTTATTAAGATATCCTGGTATTAGGAATATATTATGTAAAAGAACAGACAACTTAAACTTTGACTCAGCTTTAGCTAATGGTGAATTTACACTATTATGCACACGACGTGGAGACCTTGGAGCCGCAGCACATACAGCTTTTGGATTATTTTTCTTATTATCAATGCAATATGCTGTACTAAGAAGACCTGGAATAGAATCAACTAGAATTCCTCATTTCTTATATATTGATGAATTTTCTGATTTTATATCTGATTCTACAGAACCAATATTTACATTATATCGAAAATATAGAGTTGGATCTGTTATATCTGTACAAAATTTAGATCAACTAAATGCAAAAAATAATAAATATAGAAAAACAATTATTGCTAACTGTGCACATAAAGTTGTATTTGGAAATAATGTTCCAGAAGATAATGATTGGTGGTCTAAGGAACTTGGTGAAAAAAGTAAATGGAGCTATAGTAGATCTTATGATACTGCAAAAGGCGAATACTCAGCTAATCTTTCAGGTATCAAAAATGAAAAGGTTGCCAAATATAAACCTGGAAAAATACAAACAATTAAATTTAAACAATGTATTTATAAAGTACGTGATTCAGGTGGAAAGAGCAGTGTTGGTATTGGTTCATTGAACTTTATAGAAGCAAAATATAATGAAAAACAACCTGTAACAAATTTAAACTTTGCTAAGTTTACTAATGGAATGTCAGATGATAATCCAGAATCAGCAAAAAAGAAAATAAAGAAAAATGTTATACCTACATTTGTAAATGACGATGATTCTGAAGAAGAATTAGATCCAATTCGTTCAAGTAATTTTGATTCAATATTTGACAATGCTGATGAAGGTGATGCAATAATCTCACCAACAAATAAGAAAAGTAAAAAAAATAATAATTAAAAACAAAAACATCTTTATTAATTTTTAATAAAGATGTTTTTTATATTCAAAAGATTGTAACTTATCTTCCCTGCTCATATATAACAAATTTAATATTTCATTAATACCATAACCAATAAAAAAAGGCTAACAATTATTTTGTAGCCCTTTTTATTATTAATCTAATAATTTTATTTTTGTATTTTTAATTTTGTATTTTCCAGTCTCTTCATTTAATACAAATTCAGTTAATGATTCATCTAAATTTTCATCATTTTGTTTTAAATCAGTTGTAAAATATAATTTAATTTTATCTATTAATAAATCATTCATTACAATTGTTTTAAATGTTTCAGCCATATGCTTATCATCTTCACAAACAATTATTAATTGAGGTAAACTTCTGAAACCAGAATCCATTGGAACAAAATTATCATAAAAATCTTTATAAAATTTCATTTTATCAATCAATTTTTTTTGCCAGTCATCTTCTCTTCTTACAACTTCGAATACGAAATCTATTGATTTATCATTCTTTGTTAATTTTATTGCTCCACCTGTTGCTTTGAATGTTTTTCCTGCCATTTTAGCAGTAATTGATGGCTTTGGTGTATAACTATCAAATGCTTTTACTTTTCTTAAATATGCTATTATTACCTGATTTCCTGCTAATCTCTTCTTTATCATTGCAACTGGTTTTGTATTGTCTGTTGGTTGCCATTTACATTCTTCTCCTCTTGAATTAAGTAAATATTTTCCCATTTTTTCAAGACAATAAATTCTATAAATTCCTTTACCATCATCTGAATTAAAATAATATCTTGTTAATATTTTTGCTTTTACTAATTGATCTAATTTTCCATTTAATTTATCTTGAGATTTTATTTCAAAACCATTTATTTCTAATAATTGAAATAATTGTCTTGAAGTAATAAATTCAAATTCGTTTACTAATGATAGTACCTTAAAATGTAAATCGTTAATATGTCCCAAATTTATTCTTTGAATAATTTGATTCATAGAAACATATCCATCCTTACCATCAAATACTTTTATTTCACCTTCCCTAATTGCAAATGGTGATGTCACAGCTTTTATTTCGTTATCTTCAACCACAGTATTTTACCTCCTATAAAAATATTTAAACAATTATTAATTTTATCTTTTTCTTCTCTGGTATTATTTTTTTGACATAAACATTAACATTTTGTCCATATTCAATTCCATCTTTATACTCAGCTAATCCAACTAGGTTTGGCTTTAGCTCTATGAAAATTCCGTTTTTTGATTTTTCCACTTCTCTTGCTTTTCCAACTATTGTTGTTCCAACTTTTATGTCTTGAATATTTTCTTCCCATGTTCCTAAAAGCTCTTTGTATGTTAATATTATTTTGCCATGTTCTTTATCTATTGATTTTACCATAATATTTATCTTTTGTCCAATATGTAATCTTTCTTTAGGACTTTTTATTCTTGCAACTGACATATCTTCAATATGTACAAGTCCAACAACGCCTCCGCCAATTTCTACAAATGCACCATATGGTTGTATACTTTTAACAATGCCCTTTAAAACATTACCTTCTTTTACATCGTTTTTTAGCCATGTTATAGCATCTTGTTCTACATCTTTTCGTGATAGTATGTAATTATTAGATTCATCTATTCCCTTTACTTTAAATTGAACATACTTGTTTACTTTACTTGTACTAATATTTGTTTTATCATTTTTTCCTATTAGTTCAATTTCATTTCTGTTTATTATTCCTTTCTTATTTTCGCCCAAGTCTAAAAGCAAATTATAATTTTCATCACATTCAGTTACCTTCGCTTCTAATATTTCTTGTGTTTTTATAGCATTATCTAACATATTACTATTTATTGTTCTTTGTTTTTTAAACCATCCTTCTGGGATGAATTTTTGATATCTCATTTTTACTATCTCCTTTATCTTATGTATTGTGTTTATTATATAATTAAATTTATTGATTTACAATAGTTTTTATCTCTTCTTTTGTTAAAAATCTCCATTGACCTATTTTTAGATTTTTAACATCAATATTTGCAATTTTTGCTCTATGTAATGCGATAACTTTTTTTCCGACTGCTTCGCACATTTTTCTTACTTCCCTATTTTTTCCTTCATGTATTATAATTTCCAATCTAGAAATGTTTTTTTCCTTATCTATTTTTAATATTCTTACTTTTGCTTTTCCTGTAATATATTCATTATCTATTTTTACACCATTTCTTAATTTTTCAACATCACTTTCATCAACAATGCCTCTAACAGTTGCATTATATGTTTTTTCAATTTCATTTTTTGGATGTGTAACTTTATTTATAAAATCTCCATCGTTAGTAAGAATTAGTGCACCAGATGTATACATATCTAATCTTCCAACTGGTAATACTTTGGTTTTGTTACCTTTTATTAAATCTAATACAATTGGTCTATCAAATTGATCTTTTACAGTAGTTACATATCCAACTGGTTTATTTAGCAAAATATATTCATATTCATTATTTTGCTCTATTTTTTTATTATTAAAAATAACTTCATCTTTTTGTGAATCAACCTTTGTGCCAAGTTCAGTTACAATTTTACCATTTACTTTTACTTTTCCAGCTAAAATATATTCTTCTGCTTTTCTTCTTGAACATACTCCTGAATTTGCAATAAATTTTTGCAATCTCATTTCTTCCAAATTATTCACCTCTTTTCAATCGTTCTTCGCATATATCAATTACTTTTTTAAAATAATCTGGAAGTTCCGCTTCTAAATGCATTTTTTTGCCAGTAATTGGATGCTCAAAATCTAAGCTTTTAGCATGAAGCATTTGACCCTTTACATTAAATTCATTTTTACCATTAGAATATACTTCATCTCCAATAACAGGATGTCCAATTTCGGCCATATGAACTCTTATTTGATGAGTTCTTCCTGTATCAATTTTTACCTCTAGTAATGTATATTTATCATATCTTCTTAATACTTTAAAATGAGTTATTGCTTCTTTTCCGTCTTTGTCTACAGCCATCTTTTTTCTGTCTTTTTTATTTCTAGCAATAGGCATATTAATTGTCGCCTCATTTTCTTTTATTATTCCCCTTACTAAAGCAATATATTTTTTATTTACTTTTCTATCTTTTATTTGTTCACTCATTTTTAAATGTGCTTTATCATTTTTAGCTACTATTAATAATCCAGATGTATCTTTATCTAATCTATGTACAATTCCGGGACGTTTTTCTCCTCCAATTCCAGATAAAGAATCTTTACAAATATTCATTATTGCATTTACTAATGTTCCATCTTCATTTCCATTTGCTGGATGAACAACTAATCCCTTTGGTTTATTTACAACAATAATGTCATTATCTTCATATACAATTTCAATTGGAATATCTTGTGCCTCTATTTTTGATTCTTTTGGCTCTGGAACTTCAATTTTTATTACATCACCTTTTTTTACTTTATACGAACTTTTTTTAATAACATCATTTACTAATATATTTCCCTCTTCTAACAATTTTTGAATAACAGCTCTTGATAAATCTGAATTTTCATTTGCTATATATGAATCTAATCTTATGTTATCATTATTTTCAACTATTAATTCTTTCATTTACTTCTCCACCTTCATTTTTAAGTATGAAATTCCAATTATAATTACTCCCACAACAATACATATGTCTGCGAAATTAAATATGGGAAAATCTACTATTTCACTAAAGTCTATATAATCTATTACATATCCTCTAAATAATCTATCTATTAAATTTCCTATTCCACCTGAAATTACTAATGCAATTCCAAAGACTGTTAAACCTTTTAGTTTATTAAATTTAAAAGCAATATATATTAAAGCTACTATAATCATTAACAATGTCATTAGAGCAAATATTTTTGCACCACCTTGTCCAATACCAAATGCAATACCTCTATTTTCACAATATGTAAAATTCAATACACCATTTATAATATTATTTGGTAGATTCTCTTTGTTAATTAAAATATAATACTTAAAAATTTGGTCTATTGTAATTAATATAATATTTATAACAAAAAATTTAACTTTTTTCATTCACTAATCTCCTCATTACTTTGAGCAGATAGTCTTTCATAAATAGTAAAACTTCCGTCATCATATAGCTCTTTATAATTGCCATCTTTTGCTATTATAGAATTTAACTTTGAATTTGAATATGTTATAACATGTGTTATTTTATATTTTTCAAATTCACTTTCATAGCTTGAAGCCAAACTAGATATATTCAAAAAATCTGTAAAAATATCTCTACCTACATATTTTCCATCTTTTCCTTTTTTACCATTAAATTCTGGAGTATATAAATCTGCTCTTGAATCTATAAATACTGGTATTCCTCTATATAATAAATAACTACCATAATTATATTCGTTATAAAATCTTATATTTTCTATTCCTACTGATGGTATTAAATCATTTTCAATAAAGTTGCATGCTTCAATCGGATATGAACTAGCACTTATAAATGGACCATTTTTCTCTATTTTGCATTCTTTTAATGATAATGCTATATTACACATTACAATAGCACAAAATACTGCAAACATTACTATAAATTGAATGTCACTATTTTTCGTTTTTAAGTCATTTTTTCTTACACTTTCAATTAGTTCACAAATCAATTTTAATACTATAAAATTACAAATTAAAACTAACATTGATACTTGTCTTTGAGACATAAAACTTAATAATATAAGTCCAGCCAACATAAAAAAATCTCTAACTTTAATTTTTGTTTTAGAAAAAATTAAAATTCCTAATACAATTGTCAATATTACCATCATATTATTATTTTTTATCAATGTTAATGGTAAGTGCTCACTTATATTTTGTGTTGTATTTCCTTGATTTGTTTTTATTAAATATGTATATGGTGTATCTTTAATTGGAGTTAATAAACCTGTAAAGGCACAAATAACCATAATTAAAATTAACCATTTTATATTTTTTTCCTTATTAATTCTAAATTTATATAAATTTCCTAAATTTTTTTCAATTTTCAATTTATGTGCTTTTTTCTCTTCCTGTAAATCTAGCTTTTCTTTTTCTATTTCACTTTGATTTAATTTTTTTCTTCTAAAAAATAAATGTACTCTTTTATATAAATATTTATAGTCGACAGTTATAATAGCATATATTAATTGCTCTGCTATATATGGTAAATATAAAATAAAGTAAAAAGGCCATACTGCAGAATGAACATTGGCAATTATTATTGGTATTATTATTAACATTAATGCATATCGTACCTTTTTTGTTTTTAAAAATTGCTCTATTGAAAAATATGTTAATGCAAATAATATAAATGTTACTAACTGTGCTCTTGCTGCTATAAAGTTTTTCAAACAATATAAAGATGCAATTGTCATTGCAAATGAAAGAACTGTACTTTTATTAATTTTTTTATTAATTGCAAATATCACTAGCCCCAATAAAATAGATAATATGCAAGTTGCATAATATATTCCCTGTAATCCTCCATAATTATATATGGCATATGTTCCAACATCATATAACCAATGTGGGTATGTATATGGTAAATTTTTATGCCATGAAAATGGATCTTGCATATCTAATCCTTTATTCCATGGTAATAAGTCAGATATATTATCCGTATTTTTTACTATATGTTCTCCTATTTTTATTGTGTAAAAAGTATCATTTTGAAACGATTTTGGCGTTATAGAATACGCAAAAATGGCAATACTAATTATTGATATTAATATTACCAATTTATTTACAATTTCTTTTGTTTTTTCATTCATTTTTCTCTAATTCCTTTCAATTTTTATGTTATGATTATATCAAATTTTACATCGTATTTGCAATAAAATTACTTAATTATTAAATATGTTTTACTTTTTTATTTGAATTATATATTTTTATATGTTAGTATTTACTAGAATTTTATTTGGAAAGGATTTTGTTATTATGGAAGATAATTTATTAGCTAAAGTTCATTCATTTGAATCATTTGGTGCTGTTGATGGTCCTGGAATTCGTTACATTATATTTATGCAAGGATGTCATTTGCAATGTAAATACTGCCAAAATAGAGATACATGGAATGTAAACGAAGGAACATTATATAGTGTTTCTGACTTGATGAAAAAAATATTAAAATATAAAAATTATTTTATTGCATCTGGTGGTGGAGTTACAATAAGTGGAGGTGAACCACTACTTCAATCAAAATTTCTTATACAACTATTTAAAGAGCTAAAAAAAGAAAATATTACAATTGCAATTGATACTTCTGGGTCTGTTGCATTAACAGATACAATAAAAGAAGTTATTTCGCTTGCCGACCTATTTTTATTAGATATAAAATGTATAAATGATAATATTTGCCAAGATTTAACTGGCGTTTCTAATAAAAGAGAACTTGAATTTGCCAAATATTTATCTGATAATAATAAAGATATTTCGATAAGACAAGTACTAGTTCCTGGAATAACCGACCATGAAGATGACTTGCTAAAATTAAAAGAGTTTTTGCAAACATTAAAGACTGTAAAAAAAGTTGATATTTTACCTTATCACGATTTAGGAAAATTTAAATGGACAAATTTAGGCTTACAATATCCTTTAGAAGGCGTTCGTACTGCAAATAATGATGATGTATCAAGAGCGAAAAAAATTCTTGGATTAATTTAGTTTATTTTTTTACTGTAGTGCTAATACAGTACAAACTTTTCTTTTATTTATAAATTATATAATCTATAAATCATCATTTTATACAAATAATATGTTTTTAATCATATTAAATTGTCTTATTTTTTATAAAAATTAATAAAAAGTTGTAACTACTGATAATAGTAATTACAACTTTTTTATACACATTATTATTCTTGAGTATATGGTAACATAGCAATTTGTCTACATCTTTTTACTTCTAAAGTAATATCTCTTTGATGTTTAGCACATGCACCTGTAGCTCTTCTTGGTAATATTTTACCTCTTTCATTAATGAATTTCTTTAATTGTTCTGGATTTTTATAATCTAATACAAGATTTTTGTCTTTACATAAAGGACAAACTTTCTTTCTTTTCTTGAATTTAGGATTAAAATCATCATCATTATTATTTCTGTTATTTCTTCTATTATTTTTCTTATCAGCCATTTTATTTTTTCCCCCCTAACTATTAATTAAAATGGTAGGTCATCTCCTGAAAATGTTTCAAAGTCTGAATTTTCACTTGCTCCAGTGTTTTGTGTTGGCATTGCTCCAAAAGTAGCATCGAAATTAGTGTTTCCACCCATATCTCCGTCTCTTTTGCTATCAGCAAAATATGCTTCTTCAGCAATAACTTCTGTTACATAGTGTTTTTGACCTTGTTCATCATCCCAAGTTCTTGTTTGTAATCTTCCGATTATTCCAACTTGTTGACCTTTTTTAAAATATTTACTACAAAATTCACCTAATTTGCTCCATGCAACTATATTAAAGAAATCAGCTTGTCTTTCTTCACCTGGACGAGCAAATCTTCTATTTACAGCTAATGAAAATGAAGCAACTAATGTATTATTAGTTTGTGTGTATCTTACTTCTGGGTCTCTTGTTAATCTTCCCATTAATATAACTTTGTTCATAATTTCACCATTCCTTTATTTATTAATAAAGGCCTTTTTACAATTATTAATCTTTTTTTACTGTCATGAATTTTATAATTTCATCTGTTATTCTGTAATTTCTTTCAAGCTCTGCAATTAAGTCAGAATTAGCCTCGAAATAGAATACTGCATAAAATCCTTCTGAGAATTTTTTTACATCATAAGCTAATTTTCTTTTTCCTAATTCATCAACTTTTTCTACTTTACCATCATTATTAATTAAATCTGTAAATTTTGAAATTAATGCTTTCATTCCTTCTTCATCTACAGTTGGATTAATAATGACAACACTTTCGTATTTATTCATTATTTTTTCACCTCCTTATGGATATAAAACCTACACCTTTTGTGCAAGTAAGGAAAGATAGTTTACTTACTATTTTTCTCAATGTTGGTATTTTATCACAAAAACGCTATTAAATCAATACTATTTTTGTATTATTTATTGACTTTTTTCTACAAAATAATATAATATTTTACACAAATTATTTTCAAAGGGGGAAAAATTTTTATGTTTAAAGAATTCAAAAAATTTATAATGCGTGGAAATGTTTTAGATATGGCTGTAGGTATTATTATTGGTAATGCTTTTAAAGATATAGTTGACTCTTTAGTGGATAATATTATTATGCCAGCAATTTCATGTTTAATTGGAAAAGTTGATATTTCAGGATTAACTGCTAATATTGGTGAAATACATATTGCTTATGGTCAATTTTTAAATACAATTCTTAACTTTTTAATTATTGCTTTCTCATTATTTATGGCAATAAAAATTATTAATAAAATTAACGATATTAACAAAGCTGCTCTTTCAAAATTAGGAAAAAAAGTGGAAGAAAAAGAAGAACCTACTACAAAAAAATGTCCATATTGTCTTTCTGAAATTGATATTCACGCAACTAGATGTCCACATTGCACTTCTATTATTGAAGATATTGATGAAATTAACAATACTTCTAATAAAATTGAAACTAGTCATGAATAATGTTTTTTATCAAAAAAAGCCACGGATATATGATATTCATATTTCCGTGGCTTTTTAACTTATTTCGTAGCAACATATGCAATAGCAATAAGTACTACGAACAGGGCAGTTCCTATTATCTTGGAAATTCGGTTCCATTTTACCTGCCGCTTTTCGATATACCGAATCATTTTAGATTCGCCTCCCTTATATTGATGAAATATTATTATACTATAAATATATTCATTTTTCAAGCATTTCATTACATTTTTTAGAAATTTTATTTTTTGGAAAACTATTTAAACATTTATATACATATCCAGCTACATCTTTTATATAATTTCGGTCTAATCTTTACGGTTATTGCTCTATCACTATGTATTTCTTTCATTATCTTTACTGTATTTTCTATCTTCATTAATATTCTCCCATAGAACTGCTTTATCTACTTGTATTCGTCTAGAAAAATTTGCCCTTGCACCGTTAACGCTCCTTACAGTCGCCTTCTCGGTGACTCACGGAAGGACTATTCGTACCTTCCATTTTCGTACGCCTCTAGTTTTATTCAACTACCAAATTCCACTCTCCGCTTTCTGTTTTTCCGCTTGTCTGGATATTGGATTTTAGAGAAACTACAGGGACCACAGAATAACCATGGTCACGCTCACCGCGAGACGAATGGAACAAGTAGTTGCTGCTGACGCCGCCAGAATACAAATCGCGCACGCTGAAAATGTAAATGCTAGAATACAAGTAGATACAAGGAGACGCCAACCAGCATGACTTATTTTTGAAATTGGTTGTTGAATAACTATAAGCTTTATTCGTACTTTTACTTTGGGTACTTGCTGTATATCTCAATGTTACTGGATTTTCTGCACTTGCTACTGTTTCTGTTCCATCATCATTTATAAATGTTCCACTTGTATATGTATAACTCGTTGTTGTATCATCTTCTGGTGTATAATTTTCTAATTTATTTACATCTTCTACTGTTATACTTCTTCCTCCTGTTGCTCCTTTCCCATGTCCATATACATCTCCTACTTTATTTAATACTGTTACTGCATTTTTATAGCCGTTTTTTCCTTTTAAATTTACTTTATTTACTGTTGGATTCTCTGCCATTAGCTTTACTATTCCTGTAGTTTTATCTACATTCATTACTTTCCATGTCATTGCATCACTTGAATTAAATGTTGCTGTTGTGCTTGAACCTGTTAAGCTTTCCTCTGTTGTGTATGTTTTTACTTCTCCACTTGATGCATCGTAATTTACTTTATCTCCTACACTTACTACATTTGCTAATCTTTGTGTTTTTACCTCTTGCTCTGGTGCGCCACTTTTTGGGTTTCTTTGTGTTCCTGTTACTGTTATTGTCATTGTTACATTCTTTCCACTGTCTTTT
>OJME01000139.1_pt1 | contig 63092 bp, 55 predicted proteins | sample 1597151 | NCBI WGS metagenome assembly OJME01 (sample SAMEA2452118, study PRJEB22498) | human gut metagenome | biome: human feces; feature: human gut; material: feces | place: Australia | collected 2012
TATAAAGATAGGACGGTATTAAATGAATATAAATAAAGAGTTTTATTTAAAGGAAAGTTTACCTTTTTTAAGGATTTGTCTGAAGAAGAAAAAACAATGATTTATAATGCAAGTCATATAAAGCAATACAAAGCAGGAGAACTTATTTATTCAAAATACAATACTTGTACAGGATTAGTATTAGTAGCTCAAGGAGAACTTCGAAGCTTTATGTCCTCATTATCTGGAAAGGAAATAACACTTTCTAAATTATTTGAAAATGATTTATGTATATTGTCATCATCTTGTTTTTATCAGAATTTATCTTATGATATAAATCTTCAATCTATAGATAATTCTTCAATTATTATAATTGATGGCAAACTTTTTAAAGATTTATTAGATAAAAATATATATGCTCAAAAATTTATGTTAGAAATAACGCAAAGTAAATTATCTGAAGTTATGGAAGTCTTAGAAAAGGTTGTATTTTTTAGTTTAGAATATAGATTATCAGAACATCTTATTGATCAATATTATTTAAAAAATGCCCTTAAATTTAAGGTGACTCATGAAGCTATAGCAAATGACTTAGGTTCTTCACGAGAAGTTATAAGTAGAGTTTTAACATGAAAAATAAGAAAAAAGCATCTTTAGATTATATGTGGATTATAAGTATAACTTATTTTTCTCTAGGATTTTTTAATATATTATTTGCTTGGCTTGGGTTGTTATGCTTTTTAACTCCAATTATATTAGCAACATTAAGAAAAGGAAAATCATATTGTAATATTTATTGTGGTAGAGGTCAATTACTAGATTTATTAGGCAATAAATTTAATTTATCTCGAAATAAGCCAATGCCTAAATTTTTAAAAAGTAAATTATTTAGATATGGGTTTTTAATATTCTTTATGACTATGTTTTTAATTATGCTATTTAATACTTATCTAGTATTTGCTGGTACTCGTGATTTAAAAGAAGTGCTTCAAATTATTTGGTCTTTCAAACTACCTTGGAAAATTTCTAATACTGATATTTTCCCTCTTTGGGTGTATCAATTTGCCCTTGGATTTTATAGCATGATGTTAACTTCAACAATACTTGGTATTATAACCATGATTTTATACAAACCTAAATCTTGGTGTGTATATTGTCCTATTGGTACAATGACACAGTTAATTTCTAAAACTAAGTATAATCCCAAAAACTAATAAAATAAGGTAAGGTAGCATAATAATTTTTAATTATTTATAACACCTTACCTTATTTTTATATTATATCTTACTACTCACAATATAAAATATTTTTTATTTAATTTTTATAAAAACTATCTTTTCTATGCACTTTACAGTCCCATTATTCATCAAATTTTCATAATATAAACTATCTTTATACTTTTGGAGGATATATTATGGATTTTATTGACAGCATGATTTCAGAAAGATTGGGCGATTTATCTTTCTTTAACACTACTACACGATTGTATAAATTTGAAAAACTTAAGAAAATAACAAAAGATGCACAACTTAAAAATCCTGGGATAAAACTTATAAATTTGGGTGTTGGTGAACCTGATAGAATTGCCAATGATAAGGTTATTGATGTACTTTGCAAAGAATCCTATAAAAACGAAAATAGATTTTATGCTGATAATGGTATTTTAGAGTTTCAAGAGGCTGCTTGCAGATTTATGAAAAATGTATATGATATAGATAACTTAACTTGCGACAATATTATGCATGGAATTGGTTCCAAGTCTATACTTGCCATGATTCCCATTGGATTTATTAATCCTGGAGATGTATGTTTAATGACAGTTCCAGGCTACCCTATCATGGGAACTTATTCTAAATTTTTAGGCGGAGAGGTCTATAATTTACCTCTTTGTGAAAAAAATAATTTTTTTCCTGATTTAGAAAGCATTCCTCAGGATATTTTAACAAGAGCAAAGCTGATTTATATAAACTATCCTAACAATCCAACAGGACAAACTGCGACTAAGGAGTATTATAAGTATTTAATTAGTTTTTGTAAAAAAAATAAAATATTTATAATCTCAGATATGGCCTATGGTACTTTAACTTATAATAATTATAAACCTCTTAGCATATTAAGTATTCCTGGTGCCATGGATGTTGCCATGGAAATTCACTCTTTATCAAAATCATTTAATATGACTGGCTTTAGAATGGCTTTTGTCGTTGGTTCTACTAAATCTATTAAACTTTATTCTACAATTAAAGGTCATACTGATTCTGGACAATTTATTCCCATTCAAAAAGCTGCTGCTTTTGCCTTAGATAATTATAAAGAACTTATTGAAGAAAATATAAAAAGATATTCTCGAAGATTTAACTTGCTTGTTGATGTACTAAAAAATATTGGCTTTAAAGTAAATAAACCCGATGCGGGATTTTATCTTTATGTTCCTATACCTAAGGGGGCAGGGGATATAATTTTTCATAATAGTGAAGAGGCTTTTGCTTATATACTAGAGCATGCTATGATTTCCACTGTACCCTGGGATGATTGTGGATCTTACTTAAGATTTTCTGTAACTTATGAAGCTTTAACACAACAAGATGAAATTGAGCTTATGGATGAAATTTTCAATAGACTAAATTCTCTTAACTTAATATTTTAAAAAAACAAAAAGACAGTTTTTGCTGTCTTTTTCACGTTTTTGCTATTTATTTTTAATTTACTATATTTTAGAATTAAATAATGATACTATTTAATTTATAAAATAAATAGTTTAAGGAGAGTTAATCATGTTTTTAGTAAAACATTTTAAAGATTTAACTGTAAATGAATTTTATGAAATAGCTAAAGCAAGATATGATGTTTTTGCTTGTGAACAAAAAATTACTATGGAAAATGATTTTGATAATGTCGATAAAAATTCTTATCATATTTTTAGTATGGATAATGGAATTGTAACATCTTATGCAAGAATAATACCTTGTGAATTTAGCAATTATGATGATGTATCCATTGGTAGAGTTTTAGTAATTAAAAATTATAGAAATAAACATCTTGCTAAAAATTTAATGACAAAAGCCATCGAATTTGTAAAAAATGATTTAAAAGAAGAGCACATTACCCTATCAGCTCAATATTACATAAAAAATCTTTATAGTTCTTTAGGATTTAAAGAAATTTCACCAATTTATGATGAATGTAATATTCCTCATGTTAAGATGAGATTATAATTTTTTGTAAAATAAAACCTCCAGTCTATATATTAAAAATATAAAGATTGGAGGCAATATATAAATTTCTATTAAATATTTTTCACAAGATTTTGAGCCCATTTCTTTGAAATTGCTCTTGGTACTCCAAATATAAATTTAACTACTTCTTCTGTGTAAGTAAGTCCAACTAATATATAAATTGGTAATCCTTTATAAGCTGCAAAAAATGTTAGAGGTAATGAAACTATCCACATGCATCCCATTTCTAAAAATAATGCATATTTAGTATCTCCTCCACTTCTAAGTACACCTATTATTATAAATGTATTAAATGTTTTAAGAGCCATAAGTATTCCCATTATTACAAATATTTTTTTAATATCTGGCATAAGTTGATCTGATACACTAAATAACTTAATTAATCCTGGAATAGATATTATTAATAAAAGTCCAAATATAGCTCCTACAAGTGTTACTAATATGGCAAATTTCTTAGAATAATGAATAGCTTTTTTTATATTGTCAGCACCTAGTTCATTTCCAATCATTATCGATGAACCAATTGCAACACAAACAGCTGTAACTATAAAAAAGTTACCTGTACTTGAAGCAATTTGACTGGCTGCAATGGCTGATGTTCCAGCTTTTGAATAAGCTACCGCATATAAGACTGTACCAAAGGCCCATAAAGTGTCATTTAAAAATGTTGGTGTAGTTTTTGATATATAAGCTTTTAATAAATCTTTATTTATTAATTTTATATCTTTAAAAGTAAATCTCAGCTCATAGTCATCTTTTATAAAATAAATATAACTTACAAGTAAAATTAATTCTATTATTCTTGCTATAACTGTTGCTATAGCTGCTCCACTTGCTCCTAAAGCTGGCATGCCTAGTTTGCCAAATATAAATACATAATTTAAAATAATATTTATAAAAAGTGAAATTGTACTACATATCATTCCTAATTTAGGATTTCTAATACTTCTAGATCCCATACTAAATACATTACTAATTGCAATAATTAGATAACAAAATCCTATTATTGAAAAATAATTTGTTGCTACTTTAATAACATCTAAATCTTTTGAGAAAAAGTAAATTATAAACTTTGGTGAAAAAAGTGCTACTATCATAAAAGTTATTCCAATCATTAATGCTGATATTACACTTAAACCAGTTATTTTTCTAATATTTAATTTATCATTTTTTCCATAAAATTGAGCAATAAATAAAGATGCTCCTCCTATAATTCCTGACAATGCCATATTATATAAAAAGAAATATTGGTTAGCAATACCAATCGATGCAACTGAAATTTCTCCCAATCCTCCAACCATTATTGTATCTACCATATTAATTAAATTTGATAATAAATTTTGAATTATTATGGGAATACATAAAGTAATCAACGTTTTATAAAATTTTTTATTGTCTTCATTTAATACTACTATTTCTTTCAATCTCTCACCTCATATTTACGATTATCTTAGTTGCTATTAAACTCTACTACACATTCTTATATTATTTCAAGAAAATAAATCATATTAATTTACAATTTTTAACTTAAAAACAAAAGGAAATTCCTTTTTTATAAGGAATTTCCTCTAATTATTATTCTTCTGTTGAAGATTCTATTTCTTCTTCTATCATTTCTTCTTGTTCTTTAGATATTAATTCACCAACAGTCGCTATAACTTTGTCTTCATCAATATCAGCTTTTAATTTGTCTGAAATATGTAAGTCTTTTAATAAAATAGAGTCTCCATGTTCTAATTTAGATACATCAATTGTTAAATTTTCTGGAATATCCTCTGGGTGACCTTGTACTTGTACTTCTGATACAAATACTTCTAATAATAATCTTTTTGATTCTAGGTAGCCTTGCCCTACAAAATTTACAGGTACTTTTAATTTAACTAAATCTCCTTTTTTAACATATTGGAAATCTAGGTGTATTATTTCTCCAAAAGTATTTCTTTGTACTTCTTTTAATACACAGTGCTCCATAGTTCCATCAAGGTTTAATGCTAATACTGAATTTCTACTACTAGATAATAACTTAAGCATTTCTTTTCTATCCATTTTGCATGGTATAGATTTTTCTAATGATTCACCATAAATTATACCTGGTATTTGTCCATTCATTCTTACTTTTTTACCTTTTTCACTTCTTTGAGCTACATTAAAAACTAAATTTTGCATAGTATCCCTTCTTTATACATTATTTTTTGTTTTACAAGAAAAGTATAGCACTTTATCCTTTATAATTCATTATGGATTTTAAATTTATTTTTTAAACATTTTTCTCAAAATTTCTCTCATGGAAAAATTAGTATATTATTTTAACCTTAAAATATTTATTAAAATTCACCTTATTCAAAATTTCCCTACAATCAAAAAAACTGTAATTGATTATTCAATTACAGCCTTTTTTATAATTTATATCTTATCCGAAGTATCTTTCTAATAATCCTAAGAATGCTTTACCGTGTCTAGCTTCATCTTTACACATTTCATGAACAGTGTCATGTATAGCATCTAATCCTAATTCTTTAGCTCTTTTAGCTAATTTTAATTTTCCATCAGTTGCACCGTATTCAGCGTCAACTCTTGCTTCTAAGTTTTTCTTAGTATCAGCAACAACTACTTCACCAAGAAGTTCAGCGAATTTTGAAGCATGCTCAGCTTCTTCGAAAGCTATTCTTTTGTAAGCTTCAGCAACTTCTGGGTATCCTTCTCTATCTGCTTGTCTACTCATTGCTAAGTACATTCCTACTTCTGTGCATTCACCAATGAAGTTAGCTCTTAATTCTTCTATTACATCTTCTGCAACTCCTTGAGCTACACCTATTCTGTGTTCATCAGCCCAAACTCTTTCTCCTGACATTTCTTCGAATTTGTCAGCTCCTACTTTACAAACTGGACATACTTCTGGAGCAGTTTCTCCTTCGTGTATATATCCACATACTGTACATACGAATTTTTTCATCTTTCAATTTCCTCCCATATAATTTATATTAATTTAATAATTTTCTAACTTTATTTTTATTTACGTTATATTTATACCTACTTTTTTCTTCCTTAAACAATTTTTTTAAATTTTTTTATTTTATATATCATTTATAAATTTTATCTATAACTACCTTTGTTATATAGATTTTTACAATTTGAATAATATTTTTTATATTTTATACTATAAAATGCATAAATTTATTTTTTTGGAGGTTAAGTATGAATATAAAAAAAGAAGTAAGTGTTAGTAAAGTTGCTGAAATAGTTATAAGAGAACTTAATTTAATTAATATTGATGTTGTAGAACATGCATAGGAGTTAATGATTATGATAAAAAAATACCAATTCCTCTAGCAGGAGTTATGCTTGGATTTGCTACTTTAGGTAACTTACTTCAAAGTTACTCAGAATCTATTCGACTAATCTGTGGTCTTATTTCAGCCATATTAGGAATTTTATTAATTTGTAAATGTGTATTATATCCTTCTATGATAAAGGAAGATATGAAAAATCCAATTATGGCTAGTGTTTCTGGAACGTTTCCTATGGCATTGATGCTTTTATCTGCTTACATTAAGCCCTATATAGGATTTAGCGCCATTTACATTTGGTATCTAGCTATATTTTTACACATTCTTTTAATTGTATATTTCACTAAAGAATTTATATTTAAATTTGATATAAAGAAAGTATTTACTAGTTATTATATAGTTTATGTGGGAATAGTAGTTTCAAGCGTTTCTGCACCTATCTTTGAAAAAACAAATATAGGTAGCTTAGCATTTTGGTTTGGACTAGTTTCTTGTTTAATTTTATTAGTAGTAGTTACTAATAGATATATAAAATATAAAGAAATTCCACAACCGGCAAAACCATTATTTTGTATATATACAGCACCTGTAAGTTTATGTCTTGCTGGATATATACAATCTGTTGAAGTAAAATCTCTTATAATGATTGGATGTTTAGCAGTTTTATCTTTAATCATTTATATAATAGTTTTATGTAATTTACCTAAATATTTAAAAATGCCATTTTATCCAAGTTATGCTGCTTTTACATTCCCATTTGTAATTAGCGCCATTGCAATGAAAATAACTATGAATTTTTTAGCTAATAATGGATATGCAATTCCTTTTATAAATTATCTTGTATTATTCCAAACTATTATTGCTACCTTACTGGTAATATATACATTAATTAGATTTATAATTTTTATTATGCCAGCTAAAAATTCTGATTTAGTTCATGAATAAATAATAAACTTAAATAAAAATACTGTTTCTCAAAATTATTGAGAAACAGTATTTTTATAAAATCGGAGCTTGATTATTCATTGAATAACCATCACTTCTAACATCACTCATATCAATTACATCTTGCTTTATTTCAACTTTGCTAAGTTTTTTTACTACTCCAAAATGTTCTTGCAGGGATAGTTTTTCTCCTCTTCCTGAAATCACCCATAAAGTTTTATATCCTCTTGGTTTAATTTCTAGTTTTTCTTCACCCTTTCCATCAGTAAAATAAATAAGTAAATTGATTTTTTTATTATTTGCATATTCAAATACTGGTAAAAATTTAGTTCCTCCACCACTGGCTACTCTTTCTTTGATATCCTTTGGCGATTTAACTTTATAAGTTCTTTTAATTTCTTTATCACATTCTATAATTGTAATTTCTTGATTATGGCTTTTTACAATAGTTAAAACTTCCTTTATGGCTTGCTTAAATTCTTCGTCGCTTATACTTCCACTTATATCAATTGCTACAGCAATTTCAGCTTTATGTCCACGAAGTTCTCCTCTTAAATCAAGTCTGTTTGGCTGTCTTCTATTTCTCCTAGTAATAGTTTTCTTTTTATTTGCTTCAATAGTTCCCATTAATTTTTTCAAATATAAATTCCAAGGAAGTTCTCCTTTACTATTTTTAAGAGATTTTATCATATTCTCTATATAAGTTGGCACACTTCCTTTTTTAGCATTATCAGCAAATTTTTCTGTAAAATCCCTAAGTGTTTTCTCATCAATTTCTATACATTCTTCCCAAATATCATGAGTTTTTTCAGCGTCAAAATCAACTGCTACATTTTCATTATTATCAACTATTTCGCCCTCGTCATTTTCTTCTTGCAAATCAAGTTCTGTTTGAATTTTTTCTAAATAATACTCAAAAGTTTTAAATTTTTCTAAGTTTAAATTATATTTATTATTGATATATTCTAATGTTATGGAATAAGGACATAAACAATCTAAACATTGATTTACCACCACATCCATAGCTAAATTTAATGCCAAAGTGCTGTATTTATCTTTAAAATCTTTTAATCTAATTAAATGCTGTGATAAAACATGAAGTATTTCATGTTTTATTGTACTTTGCATTTGTTCCATATTAAGTTCTAAAAATATTATGGGATTAAAATACATTACATATTTTGCCTCCTTAAAATTTATTGATGTGGCACTTGTTATATCAAATCTTATTTCTCTTCCCATTTGAAATAAAAAATAGCCATAGAAGTTTTCCTTATCTTCCATAAGACTTAAATTTACTTTATCTATAATATGAAAAAAATCTTTTTTAAAATCTTCATCTGTTGATATATGAAATTTTTCTCTCTTTTTATTTGATTTTAACATTTGAGTAATATCAATTATCTTAATTGCTCTGTCATAAAGTTCTTTTGTTTGTTTCTCAAAATAACTTTTCATAATTTATCCCCTTATCATACTGTATGCTTCAAAGTAAGCTTCTACAAAAGTTTCATTGTCTATAGCCTTTTTGTATACATTTTCATAGCTATTTTTTATATCTTTCATTATTCCCACCATTAAATCAACTGGATATTCCCTTAAAAAATCCATAAACCTACTCATATAAAAATCAGATTCATTTTCGTCTTTCATTCTAATATCTAGCATTTTTAATATATTCATTGCTGAAATATAAAGTCTTGTATGGCTTTCATTTTTTATTTTTTCTATAACTTGATTGCTTAAAATTTCGCCTTCAAAAATATCTTCAAATGATATTAGTGGCTTTGAGTCTGCTTCGATAAAACTTACAAATTCTTCTGCTATAACTTTTCCAACATTTCCTTTTATAACATTTAAAAACACAGATCTTGGTATTGTATCTTGTTGATTTTTATAAATTTTATAACTTTTTGAAACTCTTTCATAACTTCTAGGTGTTGCCCTCACATCATCTTCATTTATTTTGTGTAAATATTCTGGGAAAGTAGAAATAAATTCAATTACCTTTTGTTCTATTCCTGCTTCTATTGCCCATTTTATCCACTGATTATAATCTGGCTCCATATTTAGCCATACAAATCTATTTTCTTGTGCTGCATCCATATCTACAACTTGATAATCAAAATCTGACCCATATTTAATCGATGGATTCATTGCAGCTAATATTTTCACATTTTCATCTAATTTATAACCGTTTATTTCTCTATTTAATATTAAATTCATAAGTTCTTGTTGAACTGTATGTTCACAACGATTTATTTCATCTATAAATAAAAGTACTGATTTGCCTTTTGTTATTTCTTCATCAATTTCTCTTAATTTATAATGTACAGCATATAAGGTAGTTTTTCCTCCTGCATAATTTTCTACCGTTGGAAGTCCTCCAATTTCACCTTCTTTAAGAAGATTTCCATCAATAACTACTAAACTCCAATTATTTTCTTTAGCTAATTTTTTTGCCAAAGCAGTTTTTCCAATTCCACTTTCTCCAATTATTAATGGTACTTCATTTGTTTCTAACACTAATTCCACACTTTTTAATGTATCTATAAAATTCATAGTCAATCTCTCCTAAATCATTTTTAACCTTTCATCTACTGCTATTTTTTTTGATTTTTTACTGCCATATTTGTGAATAAACATAATTTTATCAATTGGTACTATTTCACTATTTCTATCTATCATAGAACAATGTAAAAAATCCCTAACATATTTTTCTTCTACATCTTCTTTTGATAAAACTTCTTTTAAAATTTCTTTTATATCAACTTTATTTATTTCTTTTGTAATATATTTAATAACTAAAATATTAACTTTTAAAAATTCACTAATTTTAGTTTCATTCAAATCTTTTATAAATTGTATAGCTGATTCATTATTTTTAATAGCCATAATTTGACAATTTAAACTTGGTGATTTTAAATATCTAAGTGATTCATAAGAAATTTTAATAGCTTCCAACTGAACTTTTTCACTAGGATTTTCTATATATTTTAATGAATCATAATTTTTTCTCACCGCCAGTAATTGTAGCTCTTCACTTGGATTTTTAACATATTGAATTGCCCAACCAGCTTGATTTATGGCCAATTTTATAACTTTATCCGTTGGATTTTTTATATAATCTAATATACTCCATCCTTCATTTACAGCTTTTATCATCATTTCTTCACTGGGATTTTCTATATATTGAATTGCCCGCACATTATTTTCTATGGCTAATTCCTGCATTTCTTTTGTGGGATTTTTTATATATTTTAATACTAGTCCATTTTTACTAATAGCTAGTAATTTCATTTCATCAGTAGGATTTTCTATATTTTGTATAATAGTAGGAATCCTCTTTATCATCTCAATTGCTTTTGATTCTTCCATATATACCCCTCCTATCATTTTGCTATTTAATATACATTATAATTAATATACTTTTTCAATAAATTTAAACAGTATATTTTTGGAAATAAACGGAAAGCCTTTTAATTAAAATATACCACACATGTAATTTCTCAATTAGTTGAAACTATTAATAAAAGGAGTTTTCTAAAATGAAATATTTTTTTGTTGAAGGAATACTAAAAAAATCCCCTCCCATTCCAGAAAATATCATGCAAGATCATATTAATTATTCTAAAAAAGCTATGGATAATGGTTTAATTTTAATGACAGCTACTAAAAGCGATATGAGTGGTCCATTTTTTATTATGAAATCAAAATCTTTCAATGAAATTAATGATTATTTATCTTGTGAACCTTTGAACCTTAATGATATTCAGGACTATAAAATAACAGAATTTAAAACTCACTACTTTAATAAATCTCTAGATACATGGTTTATTGAGGAAAATTAAAAAAATCTGTAGGAAAATTCCTACAGATTTTTGTTTATAAATTATTTATTGTTTTTTAACCACATTATAGCACTGTATGCATGCATAGCAGCACCTGTTGGTAATACATCTTCGTTAAATACAACTTTTTCGTTGTGCATTGGCACACCATATAAAGGATTTTCATTTTTTGCACCAGCACCTAATATAACATAAAGGCTTGGTACTTCATATGAGTAAGAAGCGAAGTCTTCAGAACCCATTCCGCCACCTTCAAATAAGAATATACCTTGTTCTCCAACGATATCTTTCATGTATCCAGTAACTTCGTTTGCTAATTCTTTGTTATTAGCTAGTGGTGGTACAGAAGATAATTCTATTAATTCAGCTTCTCCTCTAAACATTTTAGCAGTAGAAGTAACTATGTCATTCATTCTGCTGAAGATTTGTTCTCCTAATTCTTTTTCTAAAGTTCTTATTGTACCTTCCATAACAACTTCGTTTGGTATTATGTTTGGTGCATCTCCACCTGCAAATTTACCTATTGTTATAACAGCTGGTTTAGTAGCTGGTATTTCTCTACTTGTTATTTCTTGTATAGCTAAGAATATGTGAGCAGCTATGTTTATTGGGTCTACTCCTGTTTCTGGTAGAGCACCGTGGCATCCAGTTCCTTTTACAACTATTCTGAATCTGTTACATCCACCTATACTTGTACCTAATCCACATACAACTAAGTTTGATGGAGTTCCTGAGTTAACGTGCATTGCCATTGCTGCATCAACTTTAGGATTTTGAAGCACACCTGCTTCTATCATTTTTTTAGCACCTGTAAATCCTTCTTCATCTGGTTGGAATACTAATTTAACAGTACCTTCTATTTCATCTTGATTTTGTTTAAGTAATTTTGCTGCACCTAAAAGCATTGCTGTATGCATATCATGACCACATGAGTGCATTGCTCCATTAGTTGCTTTGAAATCACAATCAGTTGCTTCTGCCATTGGTAGAGCATCCATATCAGCTCTTAATAAAAATGTTTTCCCAGGTTTTGAACCTTCTATAGTAGCTACTATACCACTTTCACAAATTTCTTCTGGCTCATATCCAAATTCTCTTAATTTATCCATTACATAAGCTTTTGTTTTAGGTAATTCAGCTCCAACTTCAGGGTTACTGTGAATTACTCTTCTGTATTCTACGATATCATCTTTGATAGCTATAGCTTGTTCCATAAATTTGTTCATAATCTTACCTCATTTGTGTTTATTATTTTACTTTAAATAAGTTTTATATATTTATTATTAAATTATTTTTACAGTTATATACTTATAATTTCTATAAAAATAATTTAGCTAGCATGATTATCAACTTCCATAAATCACAAAATATATACTATATATTTTATCACTTATTTTAAATTATAAAAATATTTTATAATCTAAAACTTTATTAATTTATTTGAAGTTGGCTCTTTGTTTTTATATGTATTTTTATATTCTATTTCTTGAATAAATTAAATTATACTAAGCAAAGTGGACATATAATGTTCACATAATATTAAAAATAATATTTATTGTATAAAAAGACTTGAGTAATGTCTCAAGCCTTTATTTTTTATTCCAAATTTAATTTTTTACTTAATATAAAATTTATCCCATAAAATAGTAAACCTATTATTGCTATATCAGTTATAATCATAAACCAATAACATTTATTCATTGTAAATATACTATTATCCAATATTGAAGATAACGAATTTTCTACTCCATCCCAAACATTTTGTGGCATTATATTATTAATAAAACTACGTACATATCCTATTATTATATTTATTAGAAAGAAAGCTATAACTCCTATACCACTTCTATGTTTATTAAATTTTGGAATTTGGCCTACTGATATTGATAAATATACAGATAATACAAAATTTGTATATACTATTATTAAACCTAGTATTAAAACTAATATAGCTGTCAAAATACCTTTATCTGAATTAATCATATTAATAATTATAAGCCCTGTCATATTCATTATCCTTGCAAACTGATAATTTTCTATAAATATACCCATTAACACAAATGATAAAATTGCTACCAATGTACTAAGTATAACAAATATAAGTGACACTATATATTTTGATAAAATAATATTCCTACTACTTACTGGCAAAGTAAAAATTAAATATCCTTCATCTTCTAGTAAACTTTTTTTGAATCTTTGTATTGTAAAAATTATAGTAATTACAAATAGGGATACAAATAAAGCCAATAAAACTACTGTTAATATTCCTTGTACACTTAGCAATGAACCTTTTTGTGATAAATTATTTTTTAAACTTTGAATAAAACCATATTGTGAATACATTCCATTAATTATTGATAAAATCAAAATTACCAAATATATTGGGAAAAATACTCTCCCACATGCTTTAAATTCATATTTTATTAATTTCCCCAACATTTAAATTCCTCCCTAAATAATATATCTATAGATTTTCCTTTTTCTTCTCTAATTTCATCAACATTTCCCTGAAGTAATATTTGGCCATCAGATATAACTAATACATCATCACAAATATTTTCTATCTCACTAATCAAATGTGTTGCTATTAATAAAGTTGAATTTTCATTATAGTTATTTAAAATTGTTTTTAATATATAATTTCTAATTGCTGGATCAACACCACCAATTGGCTCATCAAGTATATATAAATCAGCATTTCTTGACATTACTAAAATTAATTGAACTTTTTCTTTTGTCCCTTTAGACATATTTTTTAATTTTTCATTTTTATCTATTTTTAATGATTTAAGCATTTCATAAGATTTTTGCATATCAAAATCTTCATAAAAATCATTGAAAAATGATAATATATCTTTAACTTTCATCCAATCATTTAAATAAGTTCTCTCTGGCAAATATGAAACTATTTTTTTAGTTTTTATAGATGGTTTCATTCCATTTATCTTAATTTCACCTTTATTAGGCTGAAGTAAACCATTTATCAACTTAATCATGGTGCTTTTTCCACTACCATTTTGACCTAATAATCCTATTATTTTTCCCTTTGGGATACTTACATTTAAGTCTATTAAAACTTCTTTTTTACCATAACTTTTATATACATTTTTAAATTCTACAATATTCCCCAATTAAAATTACCCCCTTATGTTTGCTATTACAAAATCAATTATTTCTTCTCCACTAAAACCTAATCTTTCTAAATTCTTTTTTAAATTTTTTATTTCTTTCCCTGCTAATTCTTCTTTCATAGATTTAATCAACTCCTCATTATCTGTTACAAATCTTCCACTTGTCCTTTTGCTAAAAACTAAATTTTGTCGTTCCAGTTCAGCTAAAGCTTTTTGCATGGTATTTGGGTTAACCTGTGCATCTTGAGCTAAAACTCTTACAGAATCTATCTTCTGCCCTGCTTTAAATTCCCCAGATATTATTTTAAATTTTAATTGTTCTACCAACTGTATATAAACAGGTCTATTATTATCTATAATCCAGCTCACTTTATCACCACCTTATTGTATCAATGCATTAATACAATAATATAATAGTACAATTTTATTTGCAAGATATTTTTGAATTTTTTTCCAATGCACAATTTTAAAAATTGCAATCTATTTATCTCAAATATATAATAAAATATATAATTTTTTAAAAAGGAGTTTATTTATGATTACTAGAGAATATATAGTTGCTCTTATAAATGGAGATTATGCCATTTTAGAAGATGAAAATAAAGAACAAATTAGTATTGCTAGAGCACTACTTCCAATGGAAATAGATGAAGGTACACGTCTTTTATTTAAAAATTTCCAATATACGATTATAGATTAAAAAATTTTAATATTTTATATTAATAATCTACCATCTACTAAAATAAAATCCACTTTTCCATTATATAAATTTCTACTAAAAATACTTTATCTAGAAATTCAAAACATAATGAAAAAGTGGAACTATAAGATAAAGAACTTAAGATAGTATATATAACTAATTATATATTATCTTTTTCTCTATCAATCATGATTTGTTTTTCACCCCAAGAATTTAACTCATTTAAAACTGGAAGTAAATCCTTGCCTCTTTGAGACAAAGAGTACTCAACTTTTGAAGGAATTGTATTATATTGTTTTCTAATAACAAGATTATTTTCTTCTAATTCACGCAAAGATTTTGTAAGCATTACATTTGTAATACCTTTAGTTTTTCTTTTCAATTCATTAAATCTAGTCGTCTCATTTTCATATAAATACCATATTATAGGCAATTTCCACTTCTGTCCAAATATATCAAGAGCATATCTAAGAGTACATTCAATCTCATAATAATTTTTATCAGGAAATTTTTTGCTACATTCCTTCTCTTACTCATAAATTCAATTCCTTTCTAATTTATAGTATATTTTTTATACAATAAGGAGTGTTATTATGAAAGTTTATGCAATTAATGGAAGTCCAAGAAAAAAAGGCAACACTATTACTCTACTTCAAAAAGCTTTAGATGGAGTAAAAGAGTCTATTAAAGATCAAGAGATAGAAACAAAAATTATTAATTTATATGATTCAAACTATACTGGGTGTAAAAGTTGTTTTGCTTGCAAGAGAATTGGCGCTAAAAGTTATGGTAAGTTTGTAGCTAAAGATGACCTTAAAGAAGTTTTAGAAAAACTTTTATTCCCATATCATACTTATGATAAAGAATTATCTGTAATTATCCCTAAGAGAATGCCAACTGCTTTTGCTAATACAGAATGGCTTATAGAGCATATGTTTACTAAACCAGAAGTAATGTATAGCTATAATACTTATCAATTTGATGATTACTCAAAATATGAATCTAGTTTTTTCTCTGCTGAACAAAAAATTGCTCATAGAGAAACGTAATTCCCTATAGACTGTAAAAAAGCTTTCGAATTAGGTGCTAATTTAAAAAAATAAATTTTAAAATTCTTTTAATTTTTATTTTTTTATAGTAAAAAATAAAGATTCAAAATAACTTAATTAAAAATTACTTTGAGCCTTTATTTTTTACTGATTATCATTAGTTATATTCTTTAATTTTTTTATACAAATATAGCTAATTTTTCATTATTTTCATTTATACTATTATGTTCACCTATTTCATGAATCTCATTTATATTTTTTATAATAGCACCTATATGATAATTATAAACTATGCTTGTACGTTCTTTAATTTCCAAATTTTTTGCAAGTCCCTCACATAGAGATTTAGATTTAATATAATTTTCTTTATTTAAATAACATTTATCTTTCATTTGTTCTAAAATCTGTAAGTGTAAATAAATTTGCTTACATCTTTTTATTGTTTTATTAATTTCCTCATCATCTAATTCTTGATTACTATATTCCAATTCTTCCAAAAAGTTTTTATACAAACCTTCTAATTTTGAAATTTCTTTTTTTAAAAAAGATCTATCCATATGAATTCCTTTTTCAATCTCACTTTGTAATAATTTAATAGATGTAGTTTCTATTATCCTTATCTCTTTATAAATACTATTTAAATAATTCGGTCTAAATATATAGTAATTAACTGCCACACCAATTATTACCCCCATAGACGTATCCCATGTTCTTCCTAAAGAATAAGTTAAAGGATTATTAGTTCCTATATTTAACATGATTGCACAGTATACAATACTTGCAACTGTTATTGAATTTTTTATATTTAAAACATTACAAACATAAATTGTTGTAATAACTCCTAAACAAGCTAGTACTGGAGAACCTGGACGAATTAATACAAATAAAAATCCAATTAAGCCTCCCACAAGAGTCCCTTTTAATCTATTTAATCCAACTGTTAGAGAACTTTTAACTGTTGTTTGCATACATACAATGCAAGCTGTTGCTGCAAAAAATATATTATCAATTATATGTATATATCCTATTAATACACATATCATAACACCTATACCTGTTTTAATATTTCTCATTCCTGGTTTTTGTATTTTCAAATTTCTCACGCCCCTTCTTATTTATAATACTATAAATAAATATTAACATAAAGAATGATATTAAATTTTCAATTTAAATAAGGAAGACAACTTTGTCTTCCTTTTGATTATATACTATATTTTTATGTAATTTTATATCTTATGTCATATTTTAACAAACTCCTTCTGTTAAATGAGAGCAACTTTTCATAAAACCTTCCCATAGTGCATGCACATATATTTCAAATGTTTCAAAATCATACTTAAATAATTGATCCGGTAAAGAAATTTTAACATCTCTTGCTATTGATGTTATTTGTTTAAAAAACTCATGATATTGATCATATTTAATAAATTCAAATAATCTTAAGATTTCAAAATCATGTAATTTAGCTTTTTTTCCAATTTCATATCCTACATTACTTATCATTTTCATTTCTTCCATACAATCACCCATCTCCATAATATTATCTTTTTTATAAATTTTTATAGTAAATTAAAATCATGAAAAATATCCTAATCATTTTAATTAGTATAAATTCCATGACTTATATATATTGCTACTATATTATTCTTATTTTTTCCAACACCTTAAATATAATTTATATTGTATAAGAATTGTATTTCATATACAATATTTTTCATCCAAAATTTTCTGACATTTTACTACAAAAAAAGTAGTTACTAACTTATTTTTGTTTAGTAACTACTTTATATTTTATTTATTTTTCGCACTCAAATGTATCACAACATGCATTTTGCATATCTATTTGCACGCTATCAGCATGGCAACCTTTATTTTCATTATGTACACAGTTGCAAGCTTCACATTTTATGTTTGCTACTTTTGTATCTAGTGCATCTATGCTATTTACAAAACTACTTGTTGCTTTGTCAACAAAAGTTGTACAAGTAGTTCCTGATATTTCAACAGCACTTCGACCACCAACATTTATTGCACCTGCCTTACATTGACAACCAAAATTATGGGTACAATTTGTTGCATTACAACTTAAATTTCCGTTTTGCATATTAATTCCTCCTTTTAAATTTTCTTCTTATTATTTCCAAAAAGAGAAATTAAATACTTATGTATTTATCAATAAACTACCTTATATTATTATTCCTTCAAAATGGTCTATCTCATGTTGAATTATCTGAGCAGTAAATCCACTGAACGTATTTTTATGCTTTTTAAAGTTTGTATCTAGATATTCTACTTCTATTGTCTCATATCTTTTTGTTTTTCTAACGCCTATTAAAGATAAACAACTTTCTTCTGTTTCATAAGGATTTTCTTTTTTTAGTATAACTGGATTTATCATAGGAACAATCATAGGTTCCATAGTAAATACTAAAATACGTTTTTTAACTCCTATCATATTTGCTGCCATGCCAACACAATGGTCTAGATTAGCTTTTAGCGTATCTATTAAATCAGTAACAACATGTGCATCTTCTTTTGTTGCTGGTTCTGACTTTTGTTCTAAAAATAATACATCTTTTACAATTTCTTTTATCATTTTGTTCCAACCCTTCATATTTCTTTTTTTATAATTAAATTTATTTTTATTATATATTTAAATATTATACTAAATTTAAGCTTCCTTTTACAAATATGCCTTCTTAATTTAGCCCATAATATGGTATAATTATTTGACTTAAAATTTAATTATAAAACCAATTTTGGGGTTAATGTAATACTTGGGGGTTAATATAAATATGGAAAATTCAATAGATAATAAACTTATATTTCAGAAAGAAAATAAATTTACAAAACAAATAATTAGTTCCATTCTAATTGTTTTAATACCATTCATTTATAAGGTTTTTTCAAAAATGAAGTTAGCAAATAATGATATGGAGTTGGTGTCGCTCTTTGCAGAAGCTTTCGGATTAATTTTTTCCATGATGGCTTGTGCTAGCTTTTTAATTTCTTATAAAAGAAAAAAAAATGATAGAATTTTTATGATTTTTTTAGTATATCTAAGTCTTTCTATGAGTGTAGCGTTCCAATTCTTAAGCTGTTTCAATACTTATGAGGATGGTTTTCAATATTATAATTATGATGTAGTTAGCTCTTGGTCTCTTAAGTTAGTACTTATTATCATAGCTTTATCAAAAAGTAGTAAAATAAAATCAATTATTATTAATAATAAATTTAAATCTATATTTGCTATATTCATTTATATATTGATGAGTACTTATATTTGTGAGTATTTTAATTTATATACTAACGAGAATTTTTTTAAGTTTGCCAATATGTGTTTAATTATTATCTATTTTATAGGTAATTTAGGATTTTTATATTTGGGAATTAAAGAAAAAGAATATTTGTATTTTACTATTAGTTCAATTATGTTTATCTTAACAATAAAAACACTTTATGTATTTTTTAATTTAAATATATCTCAAATGTATCAAATGATAATTACATCATCTTTAGGATATCTAGCTTTGTTAACTATTATTTCAGGCTCTTTTGTTGAACTTGTTATGTATATAAGTAAAGTAAAAAATTTAAATAAAAACTTAAAAGTTTTTTATAATTTAAGTGATAATAGTAAACATTCTTTTTTATTAATTTGTAATAAAAAAGGTGAAGTTTTATATGCTAATGATAAATTCAAAAACAATTATAAAGAATTTGCAACAAAGTGCAATTATGATGAAAATAATTGTGAAATTTTAAAAGATCCTTTTAAAATTCTTAGACCTAATGATGAAATAAATAAAATAAAAGTCGATTTATATTCATCTGGTCAATGGAGAGGTGTTCTTAATATAGATAATGATAATATATATATTGATTGCTGTGTACAACTTTTAGATCCTCTAGATAAAGATAGTTTAGTTTCCATAAGCTATATAGATATTTCAGATATAATTAATAAGGAACTAGAACTTGAAAGATTAAAAGTTTATAATCAAGAACAGACAGAATTTATTTCTAATATTTCTCATGAACTTAGAACACCAATAAATATTTTTTATTCAACTATTCAACTGTTGGACAGATTCTATGATTTAAATATTGATAATTTCCAAGATATCTATGAAAAATATAGAAAATCTCTACATACTAACTGTAAGAGAATGTTAAGACTTGTTAATAATATAATTGATATTTCAAAAATAGAAACAGGAATTTTAAAAGGAGATTTTGAGTATTATAATTTAATTTCTATTATTGAAGATGTCACTTCTTCAGTAAAAAGCTATGCTAAGTTAAAATCAATTGATATTCATTTTGATACAAATTGTGAAGAATTTATTTCAAAATGTGATTCTTCTATGATTGAAAGAGCTGTACTTAATTTATTATCAAATGCTATAAAGTTTACGAATGAAAATAAAAATATTTATATTAATATATTTGCCCATGATGACTTTATTGATATTCATATTAGAGATGAGGGTATGGGTATCTCTAAAAAAGATAGTAAAAATATATTTGAAAGATTTATTCAAAGCGACAAATCATTAAATCGGAAAAATGAAGGTAGTGGTATTGGATTAAGTATTGTAAAATCCATAATCGAACTTCATAATGGCCACATAAGTGTTGATAGCCAAATGAACATAGGAACAACATTTAAGATTATACTTCCTAAAATAGGTGAAGATACTGAACAATGTAGTATTTTTAATATTAATAACTATAACACTGAGCTAGAATTATCCGATATATACGAAGTTTTAATATAAAATTTTACAAAAAGAAATCATATTTTATTCAGTTAAAATATGATTTCTTTTTATTGACATTTATATCCTTTTAATAGTATATTATATTTAAATAAAAGTAAACCATCTATATGTTTAAAGTTTACTTAATTAAGGAGTATATTTTATGAAAACTAGAGATTTAGTAGTTTGTTCATTATTTGCTTCCATGACAGCTGTTTTATCACAAATATCAATACCATTGCCAAATGGTATACCACTAACTTTACAATTATTCGCTGTTTTTCTTTGTGGAGTAATTTTAGGTGCTAAAAAAGGATTTATATCAACATTAGTTTATGTTGTGCTTGGTGCAATTGGTCTTCCTGTATTTGCAGGATTTACAGGAGGATTTCAATACATAGTAGGATATAGCGGAGGATTTATAATATCATTTCCTCTAGTTGCCTTTATAATCGGTTTTGTATCCGAGAAAACAGATAATATGGTGCTTATACTTTTATCTACCATATTAGGACTTATAGTAAGCTATACTATTGGTACATTAGTATTTTCACTAGTGACAAATGCAAGTATTTCAGCATCTCTTGCTGCTTGTGTTATACCATTTATATTTACTGATTTATTGAAATGTTTTATTGCAACTGTTATAGGGCTTAAACTAAAAGAAAATATTTCAATTAAATCTGTTTTAAATTAAAAAACATCAGCTAATTTAAAGCTGATGTTTTATTAATTATTTCATTATTCTCATGGCATTTAATACGGCTAATATTGCAACACCAACATCTGCAAATACTGCTTCCCACATGCTGGCCATTCCCATAGCACCAAATAACATTACTATTATTTTTATACCTAAAGCAAATATAATATTTTGCCATACTATTTTATAAGTTTTTTTAGAAATTTGTATACCTTTTGCTATTTTACTTGGTTCATCTGTCATTATAACTATATCTGCTGCTTCTATTGCTGCATCTGATCCAAGTCCTCCCATAGCTATACCAACATCAACACGAGCAAGTACTGGCGCATCATTTATACCATCACCAACAAAGGCAATTTTTTCTTTTTTATTTCTTCCTGCATATAATTCTTCTATTCTATCTACTTTTTCATTTGGTAATAAATTAGAGAATACTTCGTCTAATTTTAATTTTTTAGCTACTGAAGTTGCAACTTCTTTATTGTCTCCTGTTAGCATTACTGTTTGTTTAATTCCTTGCTCTTTTATATCTTTTATAGCTTTTTCACTATCTTTTTTGATTTTGTCTGCTATAACTATATATCCTATAAATTTATTATCTACTGCAACATAAACTACAGTTCCTGCTTCTTTATTACTTTCAAATTTGATATTATTAGCTTTCATTAATTTTTCATTACCAGCTAATATAGTATTATTTTCGTATTTTACTTTTATACCGTGAGCTGCTATTTCTTCATATTTTTCTATTTTATTTAAATCAACTGATTTATTGTAGGGTTTTAATATTGATTTTGCAATAGGATGATTTGAGTTAGCTTCTGCTATAGCAGCAAATTTCATTAATTCATCTTGTGAAACTCCTGCAGTTTTTACTTTGACAACATCAAATACACCTTCTGTTAATGTTCCTGTTTTATCAAATACTACTGTATCTACATATCTTAAAGCTTCTAAATAGTTACTTCCTTTTATAAGTATACCGTGTTTAGATGCAACACCTATTCCACTGAAATAACTTAATGGTATAGATAAAACTAAAGCACATGGACAAGATACAACTAAGAATATTAAACCTCTATGTAACCAATCACTAAATAAAGCACCTTCCATAAATAAAGGAGGTAATATAGATAATAGAGCTGCTAATATAACTACTACTGGAGTATAGTATCTTGAAAATACTGATATAAAGTTTTCTGTTTTAGACTTTTTACTACTAGCATTTTCAACCATATCTAATATTTTAGATACTGTTGATTCAGAGAAATCTTTTGTTACTTGTACAGTTAATAAAGCATTTTTATTAATAAATCCAGATAATAACTCATCTCCTTTATTAACAGTTCTAAGAACTGACTCTCCTGTTAAAGCTGATGTATCAACCATTGAATTTCCTTCTACTACAACACCATCTAGAGGAACTTTTTCTCCTGGTTTAACTACTATATAATCTCCAATTTCTATATCTTCAGGATCTACAACTTCAACTGAATCACCTACTTTTAAGTTTGCCACATCTGGTCTTATTTGCATTAACTCAGATATAGATTTTCTTGATTTACCAACTGCTAATTCTTGTAAATATTCACCTATTTTATAAAATAACATAACACCAACGGCTTCTGAAGATTCACCAATTGCTATGGCACCTAATGTTGCTACTGTTATTAAGAAGTTTTCGTCGAATACTCTACCTCTTGTGATATTTCTAAACGCTTTGTATAAAACATCTCCACCAACTATTATATATGATGCTAAAAATACATATAGTGAATACTTCGTTTCATAACCTGTTGCTTCTTGATAAAAAGCAAATAAGAATACTAAAGCTCCCACAATTATTTTTAATAATTTCGATTTTTCATCATTTAATGATAATTTTAATTTCTTTTTCTTTATTTTTTCTGTTTCTTGTTTTTTTGTATGGTTAGAAGTATTTACATTTAAATTAAGATCTATATTATGTATTTCACTTCCACCAACTTGTATATCAAGTCCTGGTTCTATTGAATCTATTTTTGCTATAACTTCTTTTATTATTTTTTCTTCATTACCATTTGGATTTAATTCAAGTGATAATTTTTTATTTACGAAGTTTAAGTTACTATTTTTTATTCCTTCTATTTTTGATACTGCATGACCTATTTCTTCTGCGCAATGAGCACATGCTAGTCCACCTAATATAAGTTCTTTTTTATTATTTTTCTTTGCTGACTTCTTATTTACAACTTGTATATCAAGTCCCGGTTCTATTGAATCTATTTTTGCTATTATTTCTTTTATTAACTCTTCTTCATCTTTATGAGAATTTAATTCTACAGATAATTTTTTATTTACAAAGTTTAAATTACTATTTTGTATACCATCCATTTTTGAAATTGCATGGCCTATTTCTTCTGCACAATGAGCACATGTTAAACCACCTAGTATAAGCTCTTTTTTATTAATCTCTTTTACTTTATTTGGTGATATTTGTCTAGATTTTTTTTCTATAACTTGTATATCAAGTCCTGGCTCTATTGAGTCTATTTTTGTTATAACTTCCTTTATTATTTCTTTTTCATTGTAACTAGAATCTAATTGTAAAGTTAATTTTTTATTTACAAAATTTAGGTTACTATCTTCTATACCTTTTATTTTCTTTACAACTGTAGAAATCTCTTCTGCACAGTGAGCACATGTTAAGCCACCAAGAATAAGATCTTTTTTCACTAAAGTTGCTGTTGACATTTTCCTTCCCCCTCACGATTATAATTTTCTTCTATATGACATAATCCACAATTAAATATTTGTCTTATGTGATTATCGTCTAATGAATAATACACTGATTTGCCTTGTTTTCTAGCTTTAACTAATCTAGATTGCTTTAATATCCTTAATTGATGAGATACTGCCGATTGAGTCACACCTAAAAGATTTACTATGTCACATACACACATTTCTCCTTGACTAAGACCAAATAAAATTTTTATCCTATTGGCATCTCCAAATATTTTAAATAGTTCAGCCAAGTAATTTAATTTTTCTTCTTTGGCTAGATTGTCTCTATAATTATTTTTTAAGCTATTGTCTTCAAAGCAATTTATACATTTTTCCACATAATGCTCCTCAATTTAATATATGAACAATTACTCATATGTTTATATATTCATATATTATCTTTTTTTAAATTTTTTTTCAATATCTAATTATATTTTTTTTATTTATTATATAAAATTTTTTTATTATATATCTTCACATAAAATCAGCTGTTTGCTAAAATTTAGCAGACAGCTTCTTTTACTTCTTTAACGAAATTATAGTATACATATATACTTGTTAATATAACTGCACTTAGCCATGATATAGGATAAGTTAATGCTATACTTGATATACTATTATTTTTCATTAATAAAAATATTAAAAACATTATTCTAATACCACAGAAACTAAATAAAGTAATTACCATAGGTGGTATGGATATTCCCCTACCTCTAACTAAACTACTTAAGCATTCTAAAATAGCATATAAGAAGTAGAAAGGAAAAGTAATTGATACAATTTCTTTTCCATATCTCATAACATCTAAGTTAGATGTAAATATGGAAAAAATATAATTTGAGTTTATTATCATTAATGTGCTAACTCCCATAGTAATTACCACACTTACAATCATTGAATATTTAACACCTTTATTTATCCTATCATACTGTTTTGCTCCATAATTTTGTCCAACAAAAGATACTAAAGCTTGACCTAGTACTATAATAGGTAAATATAAAATCAGTTCTATTTTGAAATATGCAGTAAATGCAGCTATAGCATCTACTCCAAATGAATTTATTTGAGACTGAATAATTATATTTGATAAAGTTATTACAATTGATTGAACTCCTGCTGGGATTCCTATCATAAGTATTTTTTTGAATATTTTCTTGTCAAATATTCTCATAGTAAAGTGTAGTTTTGGTTCTTCACTACGTTTGTAAAAATACCTAATAGTAAGCACAGCTGTAAGAGTTTGAGATAGTAAGGTTGCTATTGCAGCTCCTTGTACATCCATTTTTAATATTACTATGAATATAAAATCTGCAATCACATTAACTATTCCACCAAAAATTTGGAACATCATTGGTGACTTAGAATCTCCTATGGCTCTTAAAATTCCACATAAAAGATTATATATAACTACTGATATCATACTAAGTGTATATATTCTTAAATATTTAACGGCTACATCTAAAATACTTTGCGGAGTATTCATGTATTTTAAAAATATTGGTGCAAAATATATCCCTATAATTGTTACTATTAAACCACCTATTAATCCAATCATAAAAACTGTTTGAATTACATTTTTTAATCCTTTTTTATCCTGTTTCCCGTAAATATGGGCTGCTACTACATTTGTTCCAACTGCCATTCCATTAAAAAAGCCTATAAGGCAAGTTATAATTAAACTACTTGCCCCTATGGCTGCTGTTGCTTCAGTTGAACAGAACTTACCCACAAAAATTAAATCTACAGTATTATATAACTGTTGTATCAAAGTACTTGCTAACAAGGGTAATAGAAATACTAAAATTCCCTTTCCTATAGACCCTTGTGTTAAATTATGTTGCTTCATATTTATATCTCCTATTTTAGATGACAAGCAACATAATGATCTTTTGATACTAATTTTAATTGCGGTCTTTCATTTTTACAAATTTCCATCGAACGATTGCAACGATTTTTAAAAGCACATCCCTTTTGAACTTCTATAGGATCTGGCGCTTCATCCTTAATATTTTCAATTTTCTTTGAGTAATCCATATTTAAATGGAAAACTGAGGATATTAAAGTTTGTGTATAAGGATGTTTACATCCTCTTTGAAGTTTTTTCCCCGGTATAACTTCTACTAAATTCCCCAAATACATTACAGCTACTTTGTCGCTAATTTCAGACATTAAGGATATATCATGACAAACAAATCCTATTGTAATATTTTTTTCTTTTTGTAATCTTTTAATTAAATCTATAATATTTTTTTGTATAGACACATCAAGAGCTGATGTGGACTCATCAAGTATAACAACTTTAGGATCAACAGATAGTGCCCTTGCAATTCCTATACGTTGACGTTGCCCACCACTCATGTTGTGAATATATCTATTCGAAAAACTCTCTGGTAAATCAACCATCTCTAAATATTTTTTTGCAACTTGATCTCTTTGACTTCTTTTAATTAAGTTAAAATTTAAAAGAGGTTCACAAATTATATCTCTAACCTTCATTTTAGGGTTAAAAGCTGTAGTTGGATCTTGGAATACCATTTGAATATGTCTTCTATTTTGACGAAGTTTTTCACCTTTTAATTTAGTGATATCTTCACCTTCATATAAAATTTCACCAGATGTAGTATCTTCTAATTGAACTATCATTTTCATTAAAGTACTTTTACCACATCCACTTTCACCTACTATTCCAAGAATTTTTCCTTCTTCAAACTCTAGAGAAATATCATTACAAGCTGTCAAAATTTTATTATCAGAAGTATTAAATGTTTTTGTCACATTTTTTATTTCTAATACAGGTTGTCCTTTAAGCATATAGTTCATCCTCCCAACCTGGAACAGCCTCTAGTAAACTCTTTGTATAATCATGTTTTGGATAATTTAATATATCATCTCTACTTCCTTGTTCTACTATTTTTCCATCTTTCATAACTATGATTTTATCAGATATATAAGCTGCCACTGCTAGATTATGAGTAACCATAATAATACCTGTGTTGAACTTTTCTCTTAGTTCTAACATATTTCTTATGATTTGAGACTGAGTAGTTACATCAAGTGCACTAGTTGGCTCATCTGCAATTAATAATTTAGGATTAAATGTCATTGCCATTGCAATCCCTACTCTTTGGCGCATACCTCCACTTAATTGAAATGGATAGCTTTTCATTATATTTTCAGGATTTGGCAACATCATTTGCTCTAGCATATTTATAGCTTTCTTACTTGCTTCTTCTTTTGACATATTTTCATGCATTCTAATATATTCTATAAACTGATTTCCTATTTTTCTAATTGGATTAATCATAGCTCCACAGTCTTGGAAAATCATAGATAGTTCAGTTCCTCTAATTTTATTCCACTCTTCTCTTGAATAAGATAAAAGCGAATGTCCATTAAATATAATATCTCCATTTGTTACCTTACCACCTGATGGCAGTAATCCCATTACAGAACGTATAACAGTAGTTTTACCGCTACCACTTTCCCCTACTATAGTTACTATCTCACCTGGTTTCATATCTAAACTAAGACCTTCTAAAGTAGGTTTATTTTTGCCATATTGTACTGTAATATTATTAATATTTAACATAATATTATCTCCTATTTTTGTCTTACTCAGCTGGTTTTATAGCTGTACTTATCCAGTAGTAATCTGCAACACTTATATTAGCTCCAGCTACTGATTTATCACTAGACATATTACTTTTGTAGTATCCATGTACCATTACTGCTGAATCATCTATTAATATTTGTTGTAACTCTTGTATCATATCTTTACGTTTTTCTTCATCCATTTCTGTTGATAATGCTTCATATATTTTATCATATTCATCATTTTGATATCCACAGTAATTTGCATTTGATTTTCCATACCAGTTATCTAAGTATCCATATGGGTCACCATCTTGAACTGTCATCCAGTTAGTATTTAATAAATCATATTCTCCTGATACAAGCATGTTCCACTCTGTATCTGCATCAGTTTTCTTAACATTAACTTTTACACCTATTTTTTCTAATTGAGATGCTACACCTTCTGCAAAATCAGGTAAGTTTCTACTATCATATGTAAGGAAGTTTAATTCAATATTTTTTCCATCTAATTCTCTGTATCCATCTCCATCTGTATCAACTATATTTGCATCATCTAATATTTTATTAGCTTTTTCTTCATCATAAGGAGTTTCATCTTTTAATTTATCTGATCCATAATCTAGTGTTGATGGTAATACAGATGCTCCTGCATCATATAATCCTCCAACTGTTACTTTACATAAAGTATCATCATCTATTGCTGTAAGAATTGCTTGTCTTAAATCATCATTTTTTAATATACCTTTTTGATTTATATATGCGAAACCAATTCTAACCCCTACTGTTTCTGATACATTAAAATCATCTGAGTCTTTTAATGTTTTTAAATCATTTGCTGTATTTATATTTTCAACTACATCAACATCTCCATTTTGAAGAGCCATAGCTTTTGTAGTACTATCTTCTATAAAGATAACATTTAATTTTTCATAAGGTACATCTTCTTTCCAATAATGTTCATTGGCATTCATTGCTATAGAAACTCCAGTATCATATTTGTCTATTGCATATGGTCCTGTACCAATTGGTTTACTTGCTAAATCTGATTCCATATCTAATATTGAGAAGAATGGATGTGCTAAAGCTTTAGTTAAATCTGCATAGGCTTTACTTGTTTTTATAGTAACTGTTCTAGCTTCATCATCTGCTTTTATTGAATCATAAACCATATATTGAGAAGGTGCTGTACTACCTTTTCCACTTTTTTCTTGTTTATACATATATTCAATTGAATCAACTACTGCTGAAGCTGTTAATTCTTTTCCATTTGAGAATTTAACACCTTCACGTATGTGAAATGTCCACTCTGTATGCTCATCATTTACTGAATAATCATCACATAAATAATAATCTGCTTCCATTTGATCATCAAATCTAAATAATGCTTCTCCTATACCATAACGAGAAACACACCAAGCAGCATTAGGTAGAGCTGATGGATCTAATGAATCCGAAAAGTTTGTAGCCCCAAAGTTTAATACACTTGCTGCTTCAGCTTTACTCCCAGCTGAACACCCTGTTAACATAGATCCCATCATAGTAACTATAAGTGCTGTACTTAATATATTTTTTATTTTTTTTGTGATTTTCATAAAAATCCCCCAATCTGTCATTATTTTACATTGCTTCTTCTATTTCTACTTCTTCTATTGAGCTTCTAGAGTCTAATATGTCTCTTAGATTATCTCCTAAAAGATTGTATACTACTACTACTATGCATATGGCTAATCCTGGATATATCATTAACCAAGGACAATCAAGCATATATGCACGGCCTTCATTTAACATTAAACCCCATTCTGCTTGAGGTGACTGCGCTCCAAATCCAAGGAATGAAAGTGATGATAACTCTAATATCATCGTCCCTATATCTGTAGTTGCAGTAACTATTAAAGTCGGTATAATGTTTGGTATTATATGTCTTGTAATAATATGTCTTGTTTTACATCCTGTTACTTTCGCTGCACGGATATAATCAGTTTCTTTTATTTTTAAAACTAAACTTCTTGATAATCTGGCATATTTAGTCCAACTTACTATCATTATTGCTATTACTGCATTTTTTATATTTGCTCCCATAATGCCTGCCATAGCAATTGCAAGTACCATTCCTGGGAAAGCTATCATCATGTCAGAAATTCTCATGATAACTGCATCGATTACTCCACCAAAATATCCAGCAATTACTCCTAGAGTTGTACCTATTGCAAATATTGAAATAACAAGCATTAGTGCTGCACTAAGCGATATTCTTGTTCCATAAATAACACGAGAAAATACATCTCTACCAAGTTTATCTGTTCCAAATATATGCTCACTACTAGGCGATAAAAATGCATCATGTAAATGAATTTCAAAAGGACTATGTGTTGCTATTAAAGGTGCTAATATTCCAACTAAAATAATTGCAATAGCAGCTACCATAAGTATTGAAAACTTTTTATTTCTTTTAATAAATTTCTTAAAATTACTCATATTTATGCCCTCTCTCTTACTCTTGGATCTAGATATCTATATGAAATATCTACAAGTAGATTTATTATCATATAAATTAATGCTATCCATACTACATATGCTTGAATTAAAGGATAATCATAAGCCATTATAGCTGAAACTGCTAAATTTCCAAGACCAGGATATGAGAATATAACTTCTATTACTGCTGTCCCTCCAAGTAAAGAACCTAGCGATAATCCTAATAAAGTTATAAGAGGCAGTAATGCATTTGGAAATACATGTCTCCAAAGAATTGTACTTTCTTTTATTCCTCTTGCTCTTGCACCAATTACATAATCTTGGTTTAACTCTTCTAATATTGCAGTACGCACTTGTCTTGTATATTTTGCTGACATGGCAAAGGCAAGGGTAAGTACTGGTAAAATCATTTTTTCAATTCCATCTCCTGTAGATATTACAGGTAATAACTTGAATTTTAATGCTACTACATATAAAAGTATTAATCCTACCCAAAAGTTAGGTATAGATACTCCTAAAAAAGTTGTTCCTCTTATGATGTAGTCGATGGCTTTGTTTTGCTTAACTGCCGCCAACATTCCAAATGGAACTGATATCATTAACATAACTATTAATGACATAAATGCTAATTTTAGAGTTGGTCCTAATCTTAGCAAGATAACATCTGCAACAGGCTCTTTGGCTGTATAAGAAATTCCAAAATAACCATTTAAGCAGTCTTTTAGCCAACACCAATATTGAACAAAGAATGATCTATCTAGTCCTAGAGCCTCTCTTGTTTGTTGAATAACTTCTTCACTTGGCATCATTCCTGATGATGCATACATAGTTCTAACAGGGTCACCTGGTGATAAATATGTCAGTGCAAAAGTAACTAAACTAATTCCAAATAACACCATTGCCATTTGTATTATTCTGTTTATCAACTGTTTTTTCTTCAATATCTTTCCTCCTAATTTTTATATTTCTCCATAATTTATCATTAGTTCATCTCTTCATACTAATAGACTTACAAATAAATTGTATATTTCAGTTTATCTAATTAATCATTTTCCTTTAATATTATTTCTTCTTTTAAATACGATATAAACTCTTGTGCAATATCAGATAAATTATCCCTACTTCTCTTTATATATCCAAAAGAAACACTATCTTCAGAAGATAAAATTTTAATAGGCTTTATTCCATACTCTCCATATTTATTTTCCATAAACCCACTGCTTATACTTCCATACTCTGTATTTTTTAGTAATTGAACTAAAAAATAATTACTGTTTGTGTAAGTAATATTAGATTTTCCCTTATTAAAGAAAGTATCTTCTTTTAAGTGACCTAGATGATTATAAAGTGAGTATTGATCTTCAGAATATTGGACTAATTTTATATTTCTTATATCCTTTTCTTCTATACATTCTTTTTCATATAAATTATTTTCTTTCCCAACATATAAGTATAAAGGGACTTTTTTTATTTCATGGAATTTAAGTCCTTTATTTTTTATAAATCTTTTAAATGCTGATATATTTTTTCTAGATATGTATATAAATCCTAATTCAGCTTCTCTTCTATGTACTTTTTTCATTATATCTTCTACCTTAGATTCTATAAAATCTATCTTAAATTCTTTATTATTAGATGTTTTATTATAAAATTGAGATAGAATATTTGATATTATATTGCTTGGAACACTACAAATAGAAAGTGTCTCTATATGAAATCCATTTCTGAAATTAGTAATCATTCTCATATTTTTTAGTATCTCTATAGCATAGTTATATACATGCTCTCCCTCTTTAGTAAGAGTTACTCCACTTCTATCACGATTAAGTAGTATCATATTTAACTCTGTTTCCAATGATTTTACTACCTTACTCACATTTGGCTGTGTTGTAATTAATACTTCTGCTGCTGAACAAAAACTGCCCATATCCACACTAACTACAAAATATTGTAATTGTTTAATGTCCATGTTATACTCCCTTATTTATGTGTCGTCTTTAACTAAAATAGTTAAATATAAAAAAATGCACACTTTAAAAAAGTGCGCATTAACTAAAGCCCCTAAAAAAGCCTTTAAAAAACACACCTATCTACCGTAAGTTTTGTTTTTCGATTATAAAAGCAGGTCTCCTGACTAAAAAGCATTGTTTACACTCCCTTCCCAAGCAAAACATGCTCAGTGGATTGAATACAAACCCTTTATCACAGTGACGGGATCGTATTGGACTTTCACCAATTTCCCTATTAATCTCAAATGGAACTTTTATAATTTTTTACTAATTTTTATTTACAAATAATACTATATCATAAATTCCAACATTATCCTGGAAATTTTTTCATTTTTATATATCAATATGTTATGTATTTTCATTATATTTTTATAGGTCAAATTGTCGAATTTTTTAATTATTAATATTTTATTGTATAAAATTTTAATTTTATAATTTATAGTAAGTTGTTGTTTTTTCAATCTTTTTCCTAATTTAGTTAAGTATTTCAATTTATATCTTTTATTTATATAAAATTCTTTTTAATTTAATTATAGGAAATATTTTGCTTTTAAGTCCTATCTATTCTAAATAAGAATTACTAAATGTCTACCTAATAAAGATTTCAATTTTACATAAAGTCTTATCCATGTTAATTGCACATAAAAAAACTGACTTCTACCTTATATAGAAATCAGTTTTTTATTTTAAATATATATATCGTTTAAGCAACTAATTTTTTAGCTCTTTCTTTTTCTGCAAGCTTAGGCATTATAAGCCCTAATCCCACTAATACAAATGGTGTAATTATATTAAGAGTAAGTTGGAATTTATCTTCCGAATACATTCCTCCTATACAAGCAAATGCAGTAAAAGCAAAGCACCATATTCCCATTAGTATTCCAAAAATTTTACTTCGTGTAAATTTGTACTCTGCATTAAATTTGTCTCCTGCTTTTTTAAGAGCAATATATGCTACAAATACCCATAAATAACGTAGTGGCATACATACTGAATTAAGTTTAACTAGCCATTTTACTAAAGCATCAACACTTCCTATACCAAAGGCTGGTATTATAATTAATATGGAAACTATAATACCTATAAGTTTATTTCCTGTAATATAAGCCCCATATTCATTTTGTTTAAACATTTTTTCAGGCATATATTTTCTATCGCAACTTCCAAGTAGCATACGAAGTGGTGCATCTATAGAAATTATTAAAGTTGATACTTGTCCTATAAGATTAGTTAAAGCATAAATTATTACAAATAAATTACCAACATGATAATATCCACCAAGTCTTTGGAATGCGTAATATGCACCATTAGTTAATAAATCTTCAGGCACACTATTTGAATTAAACATCATTCCAAGAGATACTGTTCCAAGTATAGCACAAACAGCAACCATTATTGCCAGTGTAATCATTCCCTTAGGGAATCCTTTTGCTGGGTCATCCATTTTATTTACATATGGAGAAATTTTTTCACATCCTCCTACTGCAAATACAAGAATTGATATACTTGAAAAATACTTAATATCAAATGTAGGCATAAAAGTCTTTAATGACCAATCAATATCTACAAAACTTCCATCTGTAATTGCTGGTGCTGTAATCATAAGTATTATAAATAATATAGACATTACAAACATTGATGTTCCTGCTATAGTAGTAATTTTCTTTAAAGGATTCATACCCTTAGTTGCTACTAATAAACCTATTAAGAACACAGCTAAACAAGCAACTTGAAGTACTACAGGATTCATATTACTTACAACATTAGATTGATAAACAGCCCAACTTCCTGCTATTATTGCACCTTGTGGTTTTTGTGATATATACGGAAGATGTACTACCCAATATGTCCACCCTGCATAATAAGCCATTTTATGACCTATAGTTTCTGAAATCCATGAGCTTACTCCACCACCTAATTCTTTAAATGATGAACCTAATTCTCCAACCATTAAAGCATATGGCACAAAATATATGGCAAATATTATCACCCAAGATACTATTGCCTTCAATCCACCAAATTCAGAAAATCCATTTACAACATTACCAAATCCCCAAACAGTAGAAAATGCCATAAATGCTAAAGTTGACCATGCAATTTTTTTTGTCTCTTTATTATTCATTTTTACCTCCATAAAATATATTTATAATTTCACAATAATTAAAAAGTATACATTACTCCATATTATTTACAATATATTGTCCATCTTCAACTTGCTCAATAGATGTATTATAAAAAGCTTTTATTGCATCTATCATGTAAGTTACATCTTTTGCACCTGCAGTTTCATAAGTTGAATGCATTGCCAGTTGTGCAAGACCTATATCTATAGTATTTAAAGATACATGTGCATTAGAAATATTTCCAAGCGTAGAACCTCCTAATATATCTGAACGGTTAGTAAATGTTTGATATGGCACATCTACACTATCACATATAGTTTTAAATATTGATGCTGATACTGCATCTGTTGTATATTTTTGATTTGCATTGTATTTTATTACTATACCATCATTCATATATACTTTATTTGTAAGATCTGATTTATCTGTGTAGTTAGGATGAAGAGCATGAGCATTATCTGCTGAAACCATAAAACTAGATGATATTAACCTATAATAATCCTCTTCAGTTTTCCCAAGAGATATATTAATTCTTCTAAGGACATCATATAAGAAAGTTGAATCTGCCCCTTGTTTAGTTCCACTTCCCACTTCTTCATTGTCAAATACACAATAAACTGAAGCACTATTTGATGTATTTTCACTTAAAAATGCACTTAATGAAGTAAATGCACATTCTAAATCATCTAATCTTGGGCTTGATATATATTCTTCGTTGGATCCTATTTTTGTACCATTCATTCTGTTGTATAAGAATAAATCTGTACCTAATATAGATTCTTCTTCTACTTCAGCTTCTTTTGCTATAGTTTTCATTAAAGAACCTTTTGATGAATTATCTCCATAAAGAGGTAGCATATCTATTTGAGCATTATACTTATATCCATCATTAACTTCTCTATTCATATGTATAGCTAAGTTTGGTATTATAACTAAATCCTTATCTATATTTACTAAATGTGTTTTTACAGCATTATTTTCTTTTACAAGAATTCTTCCTGCAATTGATAATGGACGATCAAACCAAGTTGAACATATCATTCCACCATATTTTTCTGTATTTAATTTTACATATTTATTGTTTACTTCAATTTCTGCATTTTCTTTTATTTTGAATGTTGGTGAATCACTATGACTTGCAACTATATGAAAACTTTTAAAATCATTTTGTGGTATTTTAAAGGCAATTACTGATGACAAATTTCTTGTTACATAATATTTTTTCCCTTTTTCGATTTGCCAAGTATCTTTTTCCTTAATTTCTACAAACCCCTCATTTTTTAATTCCTCTGTTATAGTCTTAATTGCATGAAAACAACTTGGACTATTTTCAATAAATTTAAACAATTGCTTTACATGATTTGAACTCATATATTTTCTCCTTTATTATGATTAATCTTATAAATATGAAATTTTAATTATTGCTATCTTATTATAAGACTATTATATTTGTATAACATTTTCAATTATATTTATGTATATATCACTATATTTTTACTTATTTTCCTATTTGTCACAAAAGTAAATTCTTCTTATAACCAAAGAAATAAGTTAGCTTAATTATTCTTTTAATATTTTAAATAAATTTGATATACTATATATACAAATTATCATTTAAGAGGTGTCATAATGAAAAACTTAAAAATATACTTACCTCTGATTTACATGGATATGTATACCCTACAGATTACGTTGATAAATCAGAAAAAAATATAGGTTTATTAAATATAATAAATCAATTTGAAAAAGACGGTAATACGTTAATAATAGATGCTGGAGATACAATTCAAGGTTCTCCTTTTACTAATTATCTTAGCAATACTGAGTTTGATATTCATCCTATAACAACTATATTTAATGAAGGTGGTTATGATTACATAACACTTGGTAACCATGATTTTAATTATGGATATGATTATCTAAAAAAATATCTATATAATTTAGATGCTAAATGTTTATGTGCAAACGTAGATGATAAAACAAATGAACTTGGTATATTACCTTACGACATAAAAACTTTAGGAAATGGTCTAAAAGTTGGAATCATAGGATTTACTACTGATTTTATAAATATATGGGAAAGAGCTGAAAATTTAACTAATTTCAGTATAAATGATACATTATCTTCTATAAAACCTTACTACAATGAATTAAAAGATAAAGTTGATGTTTTAATAGGTGTATATCACGGTGGATTTGAGTATGACTTAGATTCTCACAAAAAATTAAGCGATACAAAAGAAAATATAGCTTATAAAATATATAATGAACTTCAATTTAATTTACTGCTTACTGGTCATCAACATATGGAAATATCAGGTGCTGATTTACATGGTACTCATATAGTTCAAACTCCACACAACGGAAGTAAATTTATTGAGTTAAATTTAGAATTTGAAGATAATAAAATTCAAAAAATAACTTCAAAACTAAATAATGTAACTCTTAATCCTAATAAAAATATGTATGATAAATTCTTACCTTTAGAGAATAAAGTTCAACAATGGCTTGATACTCCTGTAGGATTTTTAGATACAACTCTACAACCTACATTTCATTTAGATATGGCTTTAAATGGTTCGCCTCTTGCTAACTTTATTAACCAAATACAATTAGATGCAAGTAATGCCAATATCGCTTGTACTTCTTTTGCCAATGTAATAAAAGGATTTGAAACAAATGTAACAGTTAGGGATATTTTATCTACTTATCCGTACCCAAATACATTAGTAGTACTTGAAGTTAATAGAAAATGTTTAAAACTTGCTTTAGAAAGATGTGCTAGCTACTTTGATTATAATAATGGTGATGTTGCCATATCTGATACTTTCTTAAAACCAAAAGTTGAACATTACAACTATGATTATTTTGCAAATATAGACTATACTATTGATATAACAAAAGAAGTAGGCAATAGAGTAACTTCTATAATGTACAACGGTAGTGAATTAGATGAGGATACTAACCTTACATTAGCTATGAACAATTACAGAGCTTCTGGTGCTGGTGGATACGAATTCTACACTGATTGCAAAGTTGTAAAAGAAGTTTTAATTGAAATGCCAGATTTAATAATAGATTACTTTAAAAATAATAAAAATGTAATAGTTGATAAATCTAAATATTTAACTATTGTTAGTTAATATTAATTAAATATAATAAAAAGAAGCTTATTTAAAAATTTTAAACTAAGCTTCTTTTTATTATATTAGTTTTTTAACTATTTTATTTTTTGACTTTTTACACTACTATATGAACCATGAACAACTTTTCCATTTACACTTCTATAAGGTCTTACCTTGTAGTAATAAGTTTTACCACTTACTAAATTACTATCTGCATAAGATATTGTAGAAGAAGTTGTTATTTTTTTCTTTAATTTATAAGTTCCATTGGCAGTTGTAGATGAGTATACTTCATATCCACTTGATCCCAAAATCTTATTCCACTTTAAAGTAGCTTTCTTTTTAGTTGAACTTACAGCTAAAGAAATTTTAGATAATACTGGTTTAACTGATACTATAGAAGAATAACTACTATAAACCTTTTTGCTTCCAACTGTTCTATAAGCTCTCACTTTATAGTAATAGGTTGTATTTGTATTTAAATTTTTATCTAAGTAACTAACATTACTTTTTCCGGATATTGTTTTTTTCAAAGTATATGTTCCATCTTTTGATGTAGATGCATATACTGCATATCCACTTGCTCCTGAAATTTCATTCCAAGAAATACGATTACTATTATATGAGGAAACTTCTGTTTTTACTGTTGGTTTTAATAAAGTTGGTTTTGCTGAAACTACCGCTGAATAATCACCATATATTTTTTCATTTTTATTAATTTTATATGATCTTATTTTACAGTAATAAGTTGTACTTGTATTTAGTCCTGAAATTTTAATATTTGTTGTATTATTATCTACTATAGTTGATTTTAAAGTATATTTTCCATCATTGCTTGTAGAAGTATATATTTCATAACCATCTGCATCTTCAACCTTATTCCAATTTACTTTAATAGAATTATAACTTCCTCTCTTTGCATCAAGTGTTAAAACCGTACCTGGTTTACTTGGTATAATGTCTATTATTTCATCTTTTAAAATTGTTATATTCTTACTTATAGATCTATTTATTTTTTTATTTTTTATAGTCAATGTTATTGTACCTTCATAATTTTCATTTAAAATATTTAAAGTTACTTCACCAACTAAATAATTTACCATAAAACAAATATCTTCATCATCTAATGCACTGTCTTCATCTAATACTAAACCCTCTGCTTTTTTTAAAGTAAATTCAAAGTCATCCCAAGCATCATTGTAAGGAATATAGCTACTTCCTTTTTCATAAATAAAATTTATAGATATATTATAATCTTCACTTATAGAAGGATTTATTATTTTTTCGTATTCATGGCCCCAATTAAAATCTTTAAATATATGATTTCCTTTTACACTAGTCCATATCATATTATTATTTGATATACTTTTTTCTAATATATATCCTCTATGTGCAATATTATCTAAAATAAAATTACCCTTGGAGTTTTTATTTGATCTAACATACTCATGATTATTGACTACAGCTTGAGAGTAAATTGTATTTAAATGATTTAATTTAGTAAATCCTATGACTTCATTATCTATATTTAATGTTTGAGTATGAGTCAACAGTATGCATCCAGCATTACTTTGATTACTTCCCCCAATTAAATTACCTCTTAATTTAAGATTTTTAGCTTTTCTAAAATCAATAACTGAATTTTTATTAAGATTTATATTTTTGATATTTAAGTTTGAATCTTTTTTTAATACAAACTTTGAGTTTTCATTTAAAGTTAAATCATTTATTCCTGTAATATCTAAATTATCCATATATGTATCTTTATCTATAGTTACATTTATATTACCATTATGATTTTTATTATCAAAACTATATATATTGCTTTTGTTTCCTAATGTTATATCAACATTTCCAGTTAATATTTTTGATAATCCGCCTGTATATATTTTATTTTCCAATATATTTCCATCTAAATTTATCTCTACATCTAAATTTCTAGCTTCCCAATAATCACCTGCATATATACCTGAAAATTTTGTTTGTGAATTAGGATTTATTATGTTTATTACAGATTTCTCCCCAATACTTCCTTGATTTTTATAAGATCCTCCACTTAAATAAGGTCTATCTTTATCTTGTGATGAATTTGTTCCAACTTTCGTATTTACATTATCTAAGGTTAAAATATTTCCTGATGCAAATATAGTCGCCGCCATAGGATTTTGCGACCCTAATATGCTTTTTGCGCCTTCTCTTCCTAATATAACTTGTGGTACTAATTGTAAGTTTATATTTTTAAACGTTACATTAGCTCCTAACTGAATGGGAGCTCTCACAATAAGTGCATCACAATCTGCATCAGTAGAGAATTTTTTACTAGCTCCTTCTATAATTATATTTTTATTTATAAATAAAGGAAGAGGAGATTTGTCTGTATGTACTTCATAATTTGTATAACTTACAGTCCCAATTAATTTTAATATTTGTCCATCTTTTATATTTTTTAATGCTGTTCTTATATTTTCGTATGGATTATTTATAGTTCCATTTCCTTTAGTTAAACTACCTTCTCCATCTTTTAGATATACTACTTCTTCTTTTATATCAATTTTGTTATTTGTATTTATTTTTGATGATGCATATATATAATGTGTATTACTTAATAATATCAGACATGAAAGCATTATTGATATGGTTTTTAATATTTTTTTACTTTTCATATATTGTTCGATCTTTTTCCTTTCATTAAATAAGTTTACAAAAAATTAAAAAAGCTAAGTATTTTCTACTTAGCTATTTTTATATTTTATCCTCTTGCTAATTTATTTCTTACTTTAGTTGATACATATTCTACTATTAAAACTAATACAACTAATCCACATAGTATAGCTCCAACTTCATCCCAACTTAGTGAGTTCATAGCAAATATTAAAGGCGCTCCGATTCCACCTGCTCCAACTAATCCTAGAGTAGATGCATCCTTTATATTTATTTCAAATCTGTATATCACTGTTGATACAAAGTTTGTAAATAATTGTGGTAGTATACCATATCTTATTTTTTGGAATGTATTACACCCAGCAGCATCTAAAGATTCTAATATTTTCTTATCTAAATCTTCTATAGTTTCTATAAATAATTTAGATACCATCCCTATTGATGTTACTGATAAAGTTAAAACACCTGCAAATGCTCCAGGACCTGTAACTCTTATAAACATATAATACATAAGTTCCACCTGGTATAAATCCAACGTGTGCAGTTCCTGATTCTAAAGCTTCACCAACAACTTCAAAACTTGTACCAACTTCAACTCTTATTTTGTTGAATTCAAATCATTCTTTAGCTAATTCTTCTTTTAACATGTCTGCTAAAGGTTGTGTAGCAGATTGTATTTCTTTAGAGTCTCTTGATGGTACGAAGTATACTACTAGTTCATCATCAGATTTACTAGATCCACATCCAACTATAAGAGCCATAGATAATATTACTGCTGATAGTAATTCAAATATTTTTTCATTCTTTAATATATCTCTCCTATAGAATATTAATTTCTATGTAAGTATAACATATTTTATTACTTTTGTACCATTTTTTGTCGTTTTTTGTAGTTATACGTCGAATTAAATAGTTTTATTATATAATATATATATTCCATAATTTGAGATTTTCATAACTTTATATAAGCTCCTCATTCTTAAAATTTATTTTAAATTTCATACCATTTTCCATAGAATCAAATGAATAATTTATATCTAATGAATTTAATATCTGTTTGACAATATAAAGACCTAATCCATTTCCACCACTATTTTTATTTCTATCAAATTCAGCTCTATAAAAAGCATCAAATATGTGTTCTAAGTGATTTTTTGAAATCGGCTCACATTCATTTTCTATAATTAATGAATTATTTTCAAAATATATATTTATATATTTACCCTCATCTGTGTAATTTACTGCATTTGATATAATATTTGATAAAACCTTATTTAATAAAATTTTATCAGTATTTATAATTAACGAGTTAGAGTAATCTATATTCATATTAATATGTTTTGATTTCGCTATAATTTTATAAGGTTCAATCATATTTTCTAATAAATTTTTTAAATTTACAACTTTATATTCTTTATTATTATTCCATGTGTTCAATCTAGATGTATCAAGTATTTCTTGTACCATATTGCTAAGATCAAGTACAGACTCTTTACATTTAGGCAAATATATATCATGATTTTTATACTTCCCTATATTTAAAATCATATTTTCCAACATTATATGAATACTCATAAGAGGAGTTTTTAGTTCATGAGATGCACTTCTTAAAAAATCAACCTTACTTTTTTCTGATTTACTTACATTTTCAATTTCTGTTTTTAAAGAATCAATTGTATCTAATAGTGTATTATATAAACTATTTATATTATGAGATAAAAGTTCTATTTCATCTCCCGTATTTATGTCACAGTAAGCATCTTCTTTTAAAATTTTCATATCTTTTGTCACATTACATATTTCTTTTATTGGCTTCGTAATTTTTTTTGCATATATATACGATGCAAAAAGAGAAATAATTAAACTTATGCCTATAGAATATGGTAGTAGCATGAACACAACACTTCTAGCTTCTTTAAAAGATTGTAAATCCATCACAATTTTTACTGAACCACTTGTTCCATCTAAAGTCTTAATATTTTTTTTATAGAATAAAGAAGAATTTTTAACTTTAAAATAACCTTCTTTGTTTTCTATTGATTCAGAAGAATTTTCACTATCTTTAAATTCAACATTGTTATTGATTATTAGTGATTCACTGTCTAAGGATTCTGGTTTTATATAAATATCATATTGCTTAATTCCTTCAAATACATAATTTTTATTTTTTATATTCAAAGCTATATTAATGCCATATTTATTAGAAAAATCTTTGGCTATTTTACTGCTCATATCTTTATTATTTGACTCTAATTGTTGTATTAATTGAGTACTAATGTCGCTTAAATCTTGTTGTTTTTTATTAATGTAAAAAGTAGGTAAAAGCATGTATAACAAAGTATGGGAGATAATAATCATTACTCCCATCAATGCCATAGTAAATAAATAAGTTTTTTGAAATAACTTTAGCTTCTTCATAGCTTTTCCTCAAACTTATAGCCGATACCTTTTACAGTTATAATACAGTCTATACCTAATTTTTTTCTAATATTTTTAATATATACATCAATCACCCGATCAAGTGGTGTTTCCTCAACATCCCATAAATTATCTAGCATTTGACTTCTAGTTAGTACTTGATTTTTATATTTTAGCAACAATTCTAATAATTTAATTTCCTTAGGTTTTAGATCAACAGTTTTTCCTTGTTTTTTTGCTGAAAATCCTAAAAAATCTACCTCTACATCTTTATAAAGCCATTTATTTGTATTTTCTTTACCTTGAATTCTTCTCAATAATGCTTCTATTCTTTTGTGAAGTATTACTACAGAAAAAGGTTTAGTTATGTAATCATCAGCTTTTTCATTAAAACTCATAATCTGACTATAATCATCGTTCATTGCAGTTAACATAATTACAGGTACATTACTAGTTTCTCTTATTTGACTTAAGACTCCAAAACCATTTATTTTTGGAAGCATTATATCTAATAACACTAAATCAAATTTATTTTGCCTAAATAAATCAATCCCTTCTTGTCCATCAGATGCTACCTTAACTTCATACCCAACTTCTGATAAATACTCACTTATGCCTTCTCTTATATCTACTTCATCTTCTATAATTAATATATTTATACTCACTTTTACCGACCTCTTTATTTTTATATTTTTTCTTAGTATACTATAATTTATCAATTATATTAAATATTTTTATTTGCATCCAGAACAATTTAATTTACAATTTGAATTACAATTAGGTTTTTGTGATTTAGAAAATGTAGTACTTATAGCTTTTTTAGGACATACTTCTATACATTTTCCACATCTTATACATTCAGCACTATTTGGTGTTTTATATGCAGCCACATTCATATCGCACTTTTTCTCACATAAACCACATTTTGTGCATTTGTCATAGTCCACTTCATATTTATAAAGTGAGTAATTATTGAATAATCCATATATACCACCTAAAGGACATAAATATTTACAAAATGGCCTGTATATTTTTATTGATAAAATAACAGTTGAAACTAATATAAATACTTTCCAAGTAAATAATGGACCTATTATTCTTCTAAGTGAACTATTCATTGATACAAGAGGAATACCCGCAAAAAGTGTTCCAGAAGGACATATTAATTTACAAAACCATGGATTTCCATCTCCTGCATAATTAGTTAACGTTAATGGCATTATAATTACAAATACTACTAATATAATATATTTAAGATATCTCAATTGCTTGTCAAAAATCACTTTTTTGATTTTTTTAATTCCAGGAATTTTATAAAGTAAGTCTTGTACTAATCCAAACGGACATAACCACCCACATACAAATCTTCCTATAAAAGCACCAATCATCATAAGAAAACCAATTATATAAAATGAAAATTTAAAATTTCTACTTCCTAATACAGCTTGTAAAGATCCTATCGGACAAGAACCTACAGCTCCTGGGCATGAATAACAATTCAGCCCAGGTACACATAGTTGCTTACTATCCCCTTGATATATCTTTCCCTTTGCAAAGCCTAAAAAATATCCATTAGTTAAGGCTGTAAATACAATTTGAACAGTCAATCTTAAGTTAGATTTTATCTTTTTTACTAAATCCATATAAATCACCTAACCAATTCCAATGCATTCAAGACATATAATATTAGACTTTTTAGCTACAGTTTTATGTTCTTGTCTGAAAACTCCAACAGACATAGATAATAGCCCTATAGCCATTAAAGTTATTCCAACTTTGTTTTTCATAAATTTATTCATTAGTCATCACCTTTTCTAAAACTTCATCTATTTTTGCCTTCCATCCATCATAATCATTAGAGCCTTCTATGCTATCAACTATATTTCCATCTTTATCTACAAAGAATGTTGTAGGGAAAGATTGTAAAATTAAAGTTTTATCTTGTAACATATCTTCTGATACAGTCAGTTGTTGATAAGTTGATTTTGCTTTCTTTAATATATCTTCAACTGTTTTTTTCTCTTCATCATTTAATCCAACTCCTGATTCTAATAATAGACCTTTTATTGAAACACCTTTTTTCTCATATTCTTTATTTAGCTTGTCTAAAGTTGGTATTTCGTCAACACATGGAGTACAACCTGTATTCCATACATTAACTACTGTAAGTTTATATTTTGAGAATATAGAACTATCTACCTTATTTCCATTAATGTCTTCTGTTTTCATTTCTTTAAATAACTTACTATTCGAGTTTGCTGTATTTGTACTCCCTTCCTTTGAACTTGTACATCCTACTGCTAATGAAGCTATTGCCACCATTGTTAGTGCTACTACAGTTAATTTTTTTACTAATTTACTCCTTTTCATAATCAATCTCCTTAATATCAATATTTTATCTATAAAAATACTAATATTTTAATATGAAACCCATATGAAATTAAATATCTATCTTTATAAAATGAAATTTATTTTGTTTATAATAAAAAACATAGAGTTATACAAATTCATATAAAAGAATTGTTCTCTATGTTTTTAAATAAAATCTTTACTTCAATTATCTTTCTCTAGTATCAACTATAAATGTAATATTTGTTGTATAGTTATCAACTTTATCTTCATATGTAAGATAAACAGTATGTATTCCTGAGTAAAAGTTTTCTGTACTAAATGATATTTTTCCATCTTCATCTATACAGTCTTTAACATTTAAATTTGTATATTCCCAAGTTCTGTTATCCTTTATAGATATAGATGTTGGAGTTAATTTGTCTCCGTTTCTATTTAAGATGTTATAATCAACAGATACATTTTTATCTTTTGCTAAGACCAAATCTTCGTATATCATTTGAGGATTGGCTTTTAAATTTGTAAGTTTCTTTAGGTTCTTTAATGGTGATAAATCTTTAATTTCATTATTTTCTATATTTAATGACTTCAAATTAATAGCATATTGTAGTCCGTCTAAACTTTTAACGTTTTTAACACTTAATGAAACAAGATCTTTCATATCTCTTAATCTTATCTCTCCTGGTAAACCAAGTTCTTGCTGTATACTTAGTTTAAGATTTTTATCTTTTATTTCAACTAAAGTATTTTCTAATTCTGTTGAATCAAATTTTGAAAATGTTCTAAATTTAGCATCTGCCCAATCAGCATGGTCCCAAGTATCTCCGTTGTCAGCTTCTTCCACTACCAATTTTACTTTCTTAGAATTTCTAACATCTACTATTAAGCGCTCTTTTGGTGAATTTGATTTCATCATATCTGTTTGTGCTTTAAGTTCGCCATCTACATAAACTTTAAATATAACACTCGATGCATTTTGATTTGATACAAATTTATCAAGTCCAACCCAAGTATCAAATACATCATATCCGCTTGAGTCATAAACTATTTCTGAATAAGCATGAGTTCCTATACCTTTTTTAAATTTTTCATATGTTCCATTTTCATTTAAAAGTTGTATAGTTTCTTCTCTTACAGATTTATCTTTTCCTATATATCCTGAACCAATCGTTCCGTATTCCCAGTTTAAGTCAGATAAATATGTCTCTTTTTCAGAAACTACTACTGTTCTTGTAAATGTTGATTTATTTTTATCTTTATCTATTACAGAGCAATTTACATTAAATATTCCTGTACTTCCTTCAATATAATCTGTTTCCATTTTTATATTTGAGGTTAAGTCACCATCTTCAGCATCTGTTACACTTATTCCTTTAAGTAAGTCTATTTTGTCATTTATATTAAATGCTATTTTATCATCACCTTTAAATTTAGGCTTACCATTATTTGTTGTTAACTTAGGATTAACTATTATACTGTGATCACATGTATTTCCATTGCCACCATCATTAACTTCAATTACTAATTCTTTAACTCCAGCTACATCCACATTTATATAAGCTAAATTATCTTCATAATTCATCATATTTGTAGATGCGATAGTTTTTCCATCTGCTAATATTTTAAATTTTAAACTTGAATGTTCATTTTGACCTATAGATGTATCTATACCAACTAAAGCCTCAAATTTATCATAATCTTTGTCAGATAAGTCATACGTTATTTTTCCATTAGCATGTATTCCTATACCCTTTTTAAACTTAGTGACTTGTCCATGAGTCATACCTTGAATATTTCCGTTTTTTCTTGGAGTTCCCCAATCTGTTTTTATACTTTCCCATGAAAGATCTGATAAGTAGTCATAATCACTTACCACTTCAACTTCCATACTTTTTTGTTTAGTAGTATTTTCATTAGTTAATGTATATTTTACTGTATAAGTTCCACATTCGTTAGTATTTACATTACTATCAACTTCTATTTTTGAAGTAATATCATCACCAAAATAAGTAAAGCCTTTTACATAATCTTTGGCATTAAAATCTTCTCCAATTTTTAAAGTTACTTTTTCTTGTTGTAAACTTATATTTGGTGTTGATGAACTTATTTCAACATTTCTTCCCGTTGTTAAATTTTTTGCATAAGGAACTACTTCATATTTACTATTATCATTTGCTTCATTATCTGTATAAGAGCTTTCTGTTGTAAACCCAATTACTTTTCCATCTTTTATTATTTCATAACCAAGTAAATCATTTTTAATAGATTTATTTATATTCATAGTTAGCTTTATATTAGATTTTGATTTTGATAACGTTACATCTAAGTTTGTATCTACGTTATCAAATCCTTGCCCTTCATAATTCATTACACTACTATTTAAATACCATAATTTTTCATTTGATGTTGGATATTTTTTTAATTTTTCTTTACATTCATCTGATAAATCAAATCCGTATTTTTCAAAGTAATAAGTTAAATTAATATTTAATACTTCTGAAGAATAAGTTGCAAGTATATCTTTTTTCTGTTGATAATTATTTGGACTAGGTTTTCTTTTTCTATATAAAGATTCTAATTCAGCCCAATAAGTATCTTTTTTTAATTGTAATTGCCAAAACATCCCTAACTTTTGGAAGTAGTCCATTTCTTCAAATCCTCTTAGAGATTTTTCTGGAGCTAAATATTTATATATGTAAGTATAATTAACTCTATCATCAAAACCTTGTTTTATATGAGCATTGTTTGCCCACATATTATTTGTTATCTCTGGCCATGCTCTAGCATCTATGTCCATTTGGTGACCAACTTCATGAACAGTCGCCCATAGTACAGACCCAAGACTTGATTTATCTGTTTTAAGCATTGATGTTTCATAATCTCTTTGTATACCCACATGATCAACATAAGCATATGCTAATCCATATGGTTGCATAAGTCTTATTGTTGTTTTTATATTTGTAGAGTCATTTGATGGGTCTGATATATCATCTTTTAATCCCGAAAAATCAAAAGCTTCTTGAATTTGGCTATTTAAATTATTTGTACTTTTCTCTATATCCACCCCTTCTTCTACATATACTTTATATGCTGATGATGTTGTTCCTGTGTAAAGTATTCTATTTGTATTAAACTCAAATAAATCTACTGTATTTTCTGGGTCTTCATCTAATTCTTTCTTATATTTTTTTAATTCTTTTAAGAATTGTTCTTTATCGTCACCTTCATTATATAAAGGAAAAGTTTCTCCACCTTCAATAGTTACAACTGGAGCTTTGCCTTGTTCTTCTTTTGTATATCTATTTAGCAGATATACAGCTCCACCTTTTGCTGTTTTCTTTTCCCATGAGTTGCTATAAATTTCTGGTACTGTTATAACATTTTTACCTGGCTTTAATTGATACCATCTCACCCAATTTGAATAAAATCCTTCATGTTGACTAAATGCAATTGTTGGTAGTGGTACATTTTCCTCAGCTTGCACATACACAACAAATTCTTCTCCTGGCTTTGCAACTATTCCTGTAGATTGATAATCTGTACCAAAATAAGTCATTTTTAAATTATCTCTTGCCTTTGCATGGGTATTTCCATTTTGAGCTACAGTAATAACTTTTTTAGCTTTACTTGTTTTTTTATTTTTCGAACTATCTTTTTTAATTACTTCAGTTGATGCAATTTTTTTTGAATTTTCTTTTATTTCATATGCTAAAACATTTGTTGTAAACAATGAAAAATTTGAAATAATTGATACTAAACTTAATAATGCTATTTTTTTCTTAAACATACCCTTCTCCTAATTAGTTTTAATCAAAAGGGCTAATCACCAATTGCGATAGCCCTTTTATATAAATATTATATATTATCAAGCATAAACATAAATTGTGAAGTATAGTTATCAACCTTATCTTCATATACTAAATAAATTGTATATATATATGAATCAAAACCTGTTGTATCTATTGTTACTACTCCATTTTTGTCCATACAATCATTTATATCTAAAGTAGTGTATTCATGGGTTTTATTATGTTTTACTACTACAGATGTTGGCAGTAATTTTTCACCATTTCTATTTATAACATCTAAACTTACTTTTGCTTTATTATCTTCAGCATAAACACGCCCAGAAATTAAGCCTCCTAAAGGATTTGCCTTTAAATCAGTTAATTTTTTAAGATTTTTTAGTGGTGATAAATCCCTTATTTCATTATATGATATATCTAAAGATTCTAAGTTTATAGCATATTGTAATCCTTCTAAACTTTCAGCATTTGATACTTTTAGTGAAACAAGTTGTCTCATTTGACCAATTGTTATTTCACCTGATGTATTAAGCTCTTTTTGTATACTTTGTTTTAAATATTCATCTTTTATATTTACTACTTTATTTAAGTTTAATTCTACTAATGAATCTATAGCAGAGTTTAAACTTTCAACTGCACTATCTATTACTTCTTGATTAGTTGAATTTAAAGCATCTTCACCAAATTTTATGGCATTTTCTAAAACTTCTATAGATTGTTCAGTGTAATTGTTTAAATCTAATTTTTTTGCTTCTTTTAGAGCTTTTTCCAATTGAACTGTACTAAATTGTGGCACATTTCTAAATCTTGCATCTGCCCAATTGGCATGGTCCCAATTATTTCCGTTAGTTGCAACATCTACTACTAATTTTATTTCACTAGAATTTCTAACATCTACTACTAAACGTTCTTTTGGTGTATTAGCTTTCATAACACCTGTTTGAGCTTTTAATTTTCCATCAACAAATATTTTAAATTGAACACTTGCATCATCTCTTCCTGATACATATTGGTCCATACCAACCCAAGTATCAAATATATCATATCCACTTGAATTATAAACTATTTCTGAATAAGCATGAGTTCCTATACCTTTTGTGAAAGTTTCATAATAACCATCTTCATTTAAAATCTTTATTGCTTGTTGTCTTACTGATTTATCTATACCTATGGCTCCCGAACCTATAGTTGCAGATTTCCACTTTAAGTCAGATATATAAGTTTCTTCTTCTGTAATTGCTACTTTTCTAGTGAACTTAGTTGTTAAATTATCACTATCTGTTACAGAATATACAACATCAAATACACCAAATTTGCCATAACTATAATCCGTATTGACTTTAACTTTTGAAGTTATATCTCCATCTTCATAATCTGTTGCAACTATACCTTGAAGTAAGTCAACTTTTTCTTTTGTATTAAATACTATTACATCATCACCCTTTATTACAGGTTTTGAATAATTTTGATATAATTTAGTATCAGCCCAAGATGCAAAATCACCTACTAAATTTCCATCCACATCATCTGCTATTAAGACAAGTCTTTTAACTCCCTTAATATCTAAACTAACAAATTCTGCTGGTGTATCTTTTCTAATCACATCTGATTTATATACTTCTTTTCCATCAGCAAGAATTCTAAATTTTATAGTTGTGCTATCCATATCAAAGTTTTTATCAGTTCCCACATATGTAGTGAAATAATCATATTGACCTTCTAATTCATATACTATTTCTGCATTTGTTGCTGCACCAAAACCTTTATCAAAAGTTTTAACACTTCCATCAATATTAAGTTTTATCTTATCATTTGTACCAACTGCTTTATCTTTTATAACACTTCTCCATCCTGATTGTGCTGATATCCAGTTCATATCTGATAAATATTCACTTTTTCCATAAACTATTATTTTTCTTTCTTTTGTAACTGAATTTAAATCTTTATCAATTACTTTATATACTACAGTGTATTCACCTACTTTATCTGAAGAGAAACCACCATCATCTAATATAGTAACTTTTGATGTTATATTACCATCTTCTTGGTCATTAGCTGTAACGCCATCTTTTAAGTTAAAATCACTTTTTCTCTTAACATATGTTACATCTTCAACTTTTATAGTTGGGTATTTTGCTTTTATTATCTTTTCAGCATTATCTAATTCAACTTTAAATAATTCATATGCTGGATGATTTTCAACTTCTTTTCTTAATTCTTCTACCTTTTCTAAAGTATTGTAATTTTCTGATACATCTGTTTTATTTTCATCTTTGAATAAAGTTGACATTTTATCAGCTAGTTTATCTTCTTTATAGAATGATACTTCACTTAAACTTGCCCAATTTTCACGAGCTTCTACAAATTTAAGTTTTACTCTTCTTGCACTTACTTTGCTCATGTCGAACTGTACAATGTCATTAGGTGATCCAGAATATGATCCACTTCCTGCTAAATAAAAATCATCCCCTGATTCATTTTCAGATACATATATTTCAAATTTTGTTGCAAAACCTTTATTATACGCATCTCTTCTTGCACCATATGCCATTTTACTTATTTCTTGAACTTCTCCCAAGTCAAATATAACTTCATTTTTAAATGTGTCGCTATTTTGATTACCAGTTTCCCAATGAGTATTTATATTTCCATCTATTGCATTAGTTATTTTACTATTTCCATAATGACCTGCGTTATTTGTTACAGATGCTATAGGTAATTTAAATTCATCATTATATGATGATAAATTATTAAATTTACCAAATTTAGATTTTTTAACTACATAATCTTCCGATACTGTTACATATCCTTTTTGTATTGCAACATTATCATTTGAATCTTTTACTTTGTATACAATTTCATATCTACCAATTTTATTTGGCACAAAGTTGTTTGATTCAATTGTAATATTTTTTGTTAAATCTCCATCTTCTTGGTCATATGCTTTAATATCTTTCATCTCATCTAATGTGTCACCAAGTTTTAAGAACTTTTCATTTGCAGTTATCTTTGGTTTACCATTGTTTGTAGTTAATTTAGGATTAACTATTATACAGTGGTCTGCTGTATTTCCATTTCCACCATCATTTGCTTCTATTATTAATTCTTTAACACCCGATATTGGTACACTTATATAAGCTAAATTATCATAATATCCTATAACATTTGTAGTTGCTAATGTTTTTCCATCTGCTATTATCTTAAATGTTACACTTGAATTATTATTTGGTTGTATAGCTGAAGAATCAATACCTACTAACGCCTCAAATTTATCATATTCTTTATCAGATAAATCATAAGTTATTTTTCCATTTGCATGAATTCCAAAACCTTTTTCAAATTTTTTAGTTGTTGAATTTATTCTACCTTGTATATTAGAATTTCTTCTTGGTGTTCCCCATGAAGTTGTAGCTGATTTCCATTCAAAATCTGATAAATAATCGTAATCACTTACCACTTCAACTTTCATTATTTTTTCTATATTTGTATTGTTTTCAGTTATTATATATTTTACTTCGTAATTTCCACCTCTCGTAGTATCAACATTGCTCTCAACTTTTAATGACTCTGTTATATCTTCGCCTTCATTTGTAAATGCTTTTGCATAACTTTTAGCATCAAATTTTTCATTTAATTTCAATGTCAATTTCTTTTGTTGAACACTTATACTTGGTTTTAATGAGTTTAACTGAACTTTATCTCCCGTTGATAAGTTTAATGCATATGGAACAACTTCATATTCGATGTTTTCATTTGTGTCTTTAGCTTTAGTATCTGTATAAGTACCTGATGTAGTAAATGCAATTACTTTTCCATTTTTGATAATTTCAAATCCAAGTAAGTCATTTTTCATATCTTGGTTTATATCCATATTAAGCCTTATACCTGCATCAGTTTTTGATAAAGAAACATCTAAACCTGTATTTTTATTTTCAAATCCATTCCCTTTATAACTTAATGCATTTCCATTTAAGTACCAGATTTTTTCACAATCATTAGAGAATTGTTTTAATTTTTCTTTGCAACTATCAGATATTTTAAATCCGTATTTTTCAAAATATTTAGTTAAATCCATATTTAAAATTTCTGATGAATACAATGCTATTGTATCTCTTTTTTCCTGCTCATTTCTAACACTTGGCTTTCTTTTTCTATAAAGCGATTCTAGTTCTGGCCAATATGTATCTTTCTTTAATTGTAGTTGCCAAAACATCCCTAATCTTTGGCTATAACTAATATCATCAAAATTTTGTGATGAATCATCTGGAGCTAATAAATTGTATAACTCATTATATGGAACTCTATCGCCTGCATTATTTTTCATATATGCATTATTTGAAAACATGTTATTTGTTATTTCACCAAGTTCTCTAGATGATATATCCATTTGGTGACCAACTTCGTGAATCATCCCCCAAAGTATACTATTAATACTATCTTGGTCTGTTCTTAATGCTATTTCCTGGATATGTCTTTGAATACCAACATGGTCTCCCGCAGCATATGCAGCTCCATATGGTTGCATTAATCTTACTGTTGTTCTAACATTTGTAGAATCATTTGTCGGATCACTTTTATCATCTTTTAATCCAGCAAAATCAAAAGCATCTTGTATTTGTTTATTCCAAACATCAACACTTTCATCAACATCAACACCTTCATTTACATATACTTGATATGCAGCTTTTGTTGTTCCTGTATACATAAATCTTTTTGTATTAAATTCATATATATCAACTGTATTTTCAGGGTCTTTTTCTAATTTTACTTTATAAGCTTTTAGTTTTTCTAAAAAAGCTTCTTTATCATCTCCTACATTAAATAAAGGAAATTCTTCTCCACCTTCAATACGAACTATTGGAGCTTTTCCTTGCTCACTTGATGTGTATTTATTTATTAAATAAACAGCACCACCTTTTACAGGTTTGTTTGTCCATGAATTATTATAAATTTCAGGAACTGTTATAACATTAAGCCCTCTTTTTAATTGATACTCTCTTTTCCAATTATTATAATGTCCTTCTTGTTGGGTAAATGCTATTTTAGGAAGGGGTGCACCTTCTTGAGCCTCAACATAAATTTTGAATACTTCTCCTGGTTTCGCTACTATACCAGTAGATTGTAAATCTGTTCCAAATCTAGACATTCCTAATGTATTTCTTGCTTTTGCATGAGTATCTCCATATTGTGTCAACGTAAAAGTTCTATCTGAATAATCTTTGTCTCCTTGTAATATCTCTTTTGCTAGATTTATTGCGTATTCTAAATCATCTTTTAGTGGATGTTTATTTACTTCATCTTCCAATTTATTTATTACATCTATACTGTTGTATTTATCTTTTAATTTAGTCATAGTACCATCTGTAAATAAATCATTTATAGTTTCAGATAGTGTATCTTTTTTATAAAGCATAAATTCTGAAGCTGATGCCCAATTTTGATTAGCTTTTTTAAATTTAAATTTTATTCTTTTAAATTTAGTTTCTTCAAATTTTATTTCTACGATATCTCCAGTAGAACCTGAGTATCCACCTTGGCTTACTAAAGTAAAGTCATCTTGGTCATCTGTTAGTGAAGCATATATTTCAAATTTCTCAGCAAAACCTTTACCTTTTGCTCCATCTTGTCTTGCTCCATATACTATTCTATCTAAACTTGTAACCTCATCTAATGTAAGTGTCACTTCATTTTCAAAGTCTTCTCTATTGTATCTTCCTGTTTCCCAATGAGTGCTAAAATTATTATCAATAGCTTTATATAGCTCTGATGCTGGATAATTACCACCATTGTTGTTTATTGCGATTATTTTAGATTTGTCTAATTTAAAAACTTTATTATATTTTTCTAAATTTTTGTTGTTAAGTAAATCAAATTTACTAACTTTAGCTTGATTTGATTGTACATCCTTTTTACTTGATATACCTTGTTTCGGCTTAATTTGTTCTACTTCATGAGCCAAAACTCCTACAGTGTTTGATGAAAAGTTAAAAATTATTGCTGCCAATGTTAAGGCTGCTATTCTTTTTTTATGCATTTTTCTCCTCCCGAATGATTTATAATCTCCTCAGAAGTACATTAATAAAAAAAGTTACTCAAAAAGAGTAACTTAAATCTAGCCTAATAATTTAATGTTTCGTGTAAAAGTATACACTTGACATTAATACTAAGTTTAAAACAAAAAGTATTGTAATGTACCCTTTGGCAACTGGCTGACATAGTTAATAACCTTAGTCCCTATAGCTTTGTGTCCCTAGATTTCCCTAGGTTTACCTATTTAATTTATACATTATTCTACCATTTATATCATTTTTTAGCAATTAAATTATACATTTTTTGATAAATTTATTTTTTAATCTATAACGTATTCTTTATATTCTAAATTTCACCATAAATTTAGTAGATATTAGCTATAATTAAACACAATATTTTTAACCATTTTTTCCCTGATAAAAAATTATTGATATGAGTATTTGTGTATATTATACTGTAAAAAACAAAAGATTTAGAAAGGATTAAATTTATGATAAAAACAATAAAACTTGAAAAGAAGGGACTAGATAATATAAAATTGCTATCTGGTGCACAACTAAAATATATCGCCTTCTTATCTATGTTAATTGACCATGTAAACAAAGCTTTAATATATCCTATTTTAGATGGAGGATTACTTTTAGAAATAAGTGATTTTTTTGATGTTATTGGAAGAATTGCATTTCCTTTATTCGCATTTTTCATTGTTGAAGGATTTTTCAAAACAAAAAGTCGAAAAAAATATCTTGCAAACTTATTAATATTTGCAGTTATATCAGAAATACCATTTGATATGTTTTTCTCCCGCACATTTTTTAATACAAGAGCAAACAATGTTTTATTTACTTTAGCATTATCTCTTATAACAATATGGATTATAGACATACTAAAAAGTAAATTAAAAAATAAACCTAGTATTTTATGGTATTTCTCATCAGTAGTATTAATTCTTATTTCATCATTTATATCTATGCAATTTGGATTAGACTACGAGCATTACTCAATAATAATCGTCTACTTATTTTATATTTTCTATAATAATCTTGTTATAGGTTGCGCTCTTGGATACCTTACTTTAATTAAAACACTTTGGTCTATACTAGGGTTTGGTCTTGTTCTTACATATAACGGAAAACGTGGTAATCAAAATAAAATTATAAATTATTGGTTTTATCCTGTTCACCTTCTTATATTAGGAATATTAAGAATGTATTTTAAAATCTAAAAAAAAGAGATTAGGCAAAACCTAATCTCTTTTTTTAGTATGTCAATTTCTTATCTTTTAATTCAAGTATGACATCTGATTTTTTTGCTAATTCCTTGCTATGAGTGACAACAATTACACATTTTCCCTGTTGATGAGCATTCTTTTTTAGTATTTCTATAATCTCATCTTCTGTATCGCTATCTAAATTTCCCGTTGGCTCATCTGCTAGTATTACTGGTGAATTTGCTGCAAGAGTCCTTGCAATTGCAACTCTTTGTTGTTGCCCACCTGATAATTTTAATACATTTCTATTAATTTCATCATCCTTTAATCCCAAGTCATTCAATATTCTTTTATCAGCCTTTGAATTAACGATTCTTATATTTTCTAAAGGTGTCATATAATCAATTAAATTATAGTTTTGGAAAATCAATGAAATATTATTTTTTCTATGATTTTCATATCCCTTTGCTTTTATATCTTCATTATTATATAATATTTGTCCGCTACTAGGTTCATCTAGACCTGCTAATAAAGATAGTAGGGTTGTTTTTCCTGAGCCTGAAACTCCTAAAATAGTGTAAAACTTTCCTTTTTCAAATTCTATACTTACATCATTTAAAACTTTTTTTCCATTTTTATATGAATAGTTAACCTTATTTAATGCTAAAATTGACATTTGTCTTCCTCCTAGCTCATTTTTGACAATATTTCTTTTGGTTTTAATTTAATTATCGATCTTGAAGATATCATTACCGAAGTTATAATTATAGCTGTTCCTATTAAATAAACATATGCAACTTCTTTCAATTCTACATCTACATCAATTTCATCTGCAGTTTGAGTTGCTAAAGAACTATTTGCATCAGCTCCTAAAGAGAATCCCCCAAATCCTTGTTGAACTTCTTGTATAGCTTGTTTGCTGGCTTGGCTAACTATTGCATTACCCATACTTTGTGAGATTGCTTTGCTTGAGAAGAAAGAAGCTCCAAAAGCTATAGTAGCTATAAGCAGTAATTCTATGATATATTGTGAAATAATTTTGAACTTTGGAACTCCTATAGAAAGTAATATTCCTGTTTCATGCACTCTTCCTTGAATCCAAAATGCTAAAACTAGTGAAAGTATTATTATACCAACTACAATTGCACCTATTAAAATTATATTTATAATTTTTTCCATAGCATCAAATGATTTTGATAATGCTAAAAAAGTATCTTCACTTTTTAATATTGTATATAAACTCCAGTCTTCTGAAATTTTATTAAGACTTGAAATTACGTCATCTACATTTTTGCTAGTGTTATATACAGCGCTTGTATATTGAATTTGACCATCTGAATATCCATATAAAGTTTTTAAAGTGTTTATATCTGATATTATAAGATTTTCTGGAATTTCTAACTGACTTCCTTCTCTTTTTGTGTTTTCACTTTCAAAGATACCTACAATTTCAAGGTCATATTCATTTGGTGAATCACTAGTTGCTCTGTAATCTACAGTATTTTTTGTTCCTTTTATTTTATCTCCAACTTTTAATTTATTTTTTTCAGCTAAAGCCTTGTGTATCAATACTTTATTTTTATCTGTTGCTACAAGGTGTCTTCCTTCTACTAGTCTTAGTGATTTGCTTGTAAATTTAGTATCGTATTGTGTTGATGTATGTCCTTCTACTGAAAAAAGATGTTTGTATTCTTCTTCATTGTATTGAATCATATTATTTGCAGGGTCAACACTGCTTATGTTCTTAAAGTCCATTCCTGAACCGCCAATTATACCATCATAATTTTTTATTCCATCCACTTTAGATATTTTATTAACTAAACTTTCTGGAATTAGTCCATCAAAGTTTGTAGCGAGATTTGTTTGAAGTTCAAATATGTTTGACATACCTTTATTTGAATCTTGTCTTGCTACTGTTGCTGCTTTTTTGATAGAAATTCCACTTAAAACAGCTGTTGCTATACCAAATAATATAAATAACATTATAAAACTTTTCTTTTTCTTTCTTGTTATATATAAAATTGATCTTTTAAATGCATTCATTGTTTTCCTCCTCTGTTTGATTTTCTAAAAATATTATAATTTGCTTATGTGAAATATTTATGAAACTTTAAAATAAAAATTACTAAGTTTCTAAAGTGGATCCTATACAGTGGACACGATAAAAAAACGTGTCTACTTGTATAAGATTTATTTTTATATAAAATATTTATAAAGGAGTTGATTTTTTATAAGTAAAAAATATCTTCAAGTAAAGAAATTAAGGAATTATCTATAAATAAATATGTTAAGAACGTAACTGAAAAAGGAATTACATATACCAATGAATTTAAATTACATTTTGTGGTCATATGAAAGATAAGAGTGATTGTAAAAATTGTAATACATTTGAAGAGTTGCAGATTTTAGTAGATGACTATATAGATTATTATAATAATTTCAGATAACAATGGAATTTAAAAAAGCTGACTCCTATTCAATTTAGAAATCAGCTTTTGATGGCGTCTTAGCCATGTGTTTTTTCTTGTGTCCTTGACAAGGGGTCCACTTTATTCAAACTTAGTAGTTTCTTATTATTTGGGTATACACATAGGTCTTTGTGTAATTGGATCAGAAATTACTATACTATCTACTCCAAAAACATCTCTTAACATATCTTCATTAAATACATCCTCTACTTCTCCTTGAGAATATATATTTCCCTTTTTCATACAAACAAGATGATGAGCATATCTAGCCGCATGATTTAACTCATGTATAACTATAACTATTGTTTTCTTAGTTTTATTATTTAAATCCTTTAATAATTCTAAAATCTCTATTTGATGAGCCAAATCCAAATATGTTGTAGGCTCATCAAGCAAAAGAACATCTGTATCTTGAGTTAAAGCCATGGCAATCCACGCACGTTGCCTTTGTCCCCCTGATAAAGAATCTAACTGTCTATTTTCAAAATCTTCAAGACCAGTTGCTCTAATTGCCCAATTAACCATTTCTTCATCTTTTTGAGACCTTGTGCCAAATATGCTTTTATATGGATTTCTGCCAAAATAGCAAAGTTCTTTTACCGTTATACCTTCTGGTGCTATTGGGCCTTGTGGCAATATAGCCAGCCTTTTAGCTAATTCCTTTGGTTTATACTCATGTATAGATACATTATCTAATAATACACTTCCTTCTTTAGGTGTTAATAATCTACTCATACCACTAAGTAACGTTGACTTACCGCAACCATTTGCACCAATTAAGATAGTAATTTTACCTTTTGGTATAGATAAATTTATATTGTTAACTATTTTTTTGTCTTCATATCCTAAAACTAAATCTTTTATATCTAAACTCATTATTATCACTACCTTTCTAATTAGCTTTTTTTCTTAATAATAAATATAAGAAATATGGTGCTCCTATAATAGCTGTTACTATTCCTACTGGTATTTCCATTGGAGATATTATAGTTCTACCTATAATATCTGAAATTACTAAAAGATTTGCACCTATAAGTCCACTTAGTGGAATAACTAACCTGTGTTTATATCCTACTAAATTTTTTGCTATATGTGGCGCTATAAGTCCCACAAAACCTATAGTTCCACTTACACTTACGCTGCTAGCTGTAAGTATTATTCCTATTAATAAAAGACCAACTCTTAATAAAAGTATATTTTCTCCTAAGTTTATTGCTACTTTATCACCTAAAGATAAAATATCTATTTTATTAGCTAAAATTATAGCTAATGGTACAAAGATTGCTACATAAGGAATTAATATTTGAACCTCATCCCAATATCTTCCCCATACACTACCTGTTAACCAAAGAAGTATTGTTTGCACATTGGCTGAATTACTTATATTCAAATATTGAATACCTGCATCAAATAATGCACTCATAGCTATACCCATTATAACTATACTTGTATTTTTAAAATTAGTCTTTTTAGTTAGTAAATAAATAATAATACCTACCATAAGTCCGCCAATCATAGCTGCTATAGATATACTACTTTTTAAGTTAAGACTTATGACAAGACATGCAAAAAAACCTGCTCCTTTTCCTATTCCTAAAACATCAGTTGAAGCTAGAGGATTTCTAAGAACACCTTGAAAAATAGCTCCTGCTATAGCCAAACTCATTCCCACCATCATAGCTATTAGTAATCTAGGAATTCTATATTCAAACACAATAAAAGAATATCTAGAACTGGAGTAATTAAAAATTGCATCAAATACATTACTTATATTTAAAGGTTTACTTCCAAAGAGTAAACTTATGAAAGATATTACTAATAGCATTACTATACTTATTGTAAATATCAATGTATTTTTATTTTTCACTTACTCCACCTCTTTTCATTTCTTTATTAGCTAGGAATATATAAAATACTGCTCCTATAAATGATGTTACTGTTCCTACAGGTGACTCATAAGGATATTTTAAAAGCTTAGATATTATATCCGATAGTAAAAGTAAATTTGCACCATATATTCCACATAATATAAAGTTTTGTCTGAAGTTTCGACCTCCAAGTTTACTAATTATATGAGGTGTTATCAATCCAATAAAAGATATCGGGCCTGCTATTGCAACAGATGAACTTGATAATAAAATTACCACTATTGTAGCCACAGTCTTTGTTAACTTAACATTCTCACCTAAGCTAATAGCTACACTATCTCCCATTTTTAAAGTATCCATAGAATTAGATATTAATATCGTTAAAATTATAGATAAAATAAACCATGGTAATATAGCCATTATATGTATGAATTGTGCATGATGGACTCCTCCAATCATCCAAAATACTAAATCAGATGTTTTACTTTCATTAAATAACATTATAGACTTTGTTATAGAACTTAAAAATAGTTGTATACTTATACCCACTAGTGTTATTTTTAGTGGAGATAAATTCTTAACGGTTCCAATTACATGAACAAATAATCCTATAACTCCAGCCCCTAAAAATGCACCTAATATTTTAGCCTTATATCCTAATAAAGGGAAAAATACCATTATTACAACTACCGATAATGTTGCTCCTGAATTTATCCCTAAAATTTGCGGTGATGCAAGGGGATTTCTAGTTAAATTTTGCATAATTAATCCTGAAATAGCCATAGATGCTCCTATTAATATGCAAAGTAATACACGTGGTAGTCTAACAGTTCTTATTATTAAATCTTGCTTGCTACCACTATAATTTATAATAGAATCAATAATTTCTTTTATTCCTATATGGCTCATTCCAATTAAAATATCTATTAATAATAACATTGCCACTGCAAATATACCTGCAAATGCAAATCCTATAAATTTACTCTTTTTTACACTGTCCATATGAATAACCTTCTAGTTGTCTATTTATTTTCTAGTTATTTAATAACCAGCCTGACATTTCTTTTGTTAATGTATTTACAGAAATAAATCCTCTATATTGAGTCCATGGACCTCTTGCTACAGTTGTATATACTTTGTTATTTTTAACTGCATCTAATGATTTATATAACTGAGTATTTTTCCACTGTGTATATATAGTTGTATCTATATCATCTCTCATATAAACAATTATGTCTGGATTTATTTCAACTAATTGTTCTAAAGATAAAGATGCTTCTCTATCATCACTTTGAATTGCATTTTTAAAACCAGCTTTTTCTAAAACTTGTCCTACAAATGAACTTGAAGTATGTGCTGTATATTCATCGTTCTTTGGTGATACAGTTAATACCTCTTCATCTGATACTTTATCTTTTGCTTTATCTTTAACATCTGATAATACTTTTTCAGCTTCTTCTATTTTAGCTTTTGCTACATCTTCTTTACCAACAATTTCTGCAATAGTTTCAAAATTTTCTATGTATTCATCATATGAAGAATCAATACTATCTAATACTATTGTTGGTGCTATTTTGTTTAAATCTTCATATATTTCACTATGTCTACTAGTATCTGCTATTATTAAATCTAAATCCATTGAACTTAATTCTTCTAAATTTGGCTCTTTACGATCACCTACTGATACATAATCTATTTTTTCACCATTTGTAACATCTGTTACTTTGTTAGATTCTCCATCATCAGCTATAGCCACTGGGTCTATATCTAAATTATGAAGAGAATCTAAAAATGATAATTCAAGTACTGCTATTTTTTTAGGCTTGCTATTTAATTTTGTAGTTCCTAATTTATGTTGTACAGTAATTTGATTATCACTGCTATTATTTTCTTTATTTGTACTATTATTTGTAGTACATCCAACAAGAGCTATACTGCTTAATATTACACTTGTTATTAATATTTTTTTACTTAACTTACCTAATTTCATTTTTAATATAATCCTCCTACATATATTGATAATTATTATCGGTTGACTCATGTTATCATATATTTCTTTTACAGTCAATATTCATATATAATTTTATTTTTATAGTACTAAATTTAGTAAACATTATAAAAGCTCCTTTATTAGTAATGATAAAATTATCAAAACGTTAAGGAGCTTTTTTAATAAGTTACATTCTTTGATGTATTTGATTATCTCTACATATTTTATCTATATATATATCTTTTTCTACATCTATGAATACTTTTGCTATTACTTCATAAGCCTCTGCCCATGCATTTAATACTTCTTCTGTTGCCACGTCCCCTAGTACTTCTTTTATTGCTAATAGTAAATTTTTACCTACTATTGTATAATGTTCTGCTTTTACATTAGAATTTACATGAATGCTGCCTATTTTTTTTACTGCTGGTAATAATATTTCTAAATTATCTATATTTTGAGCTGCTGCTAATATTGTCATTGCTAATGCTTTTGGTTGTTCTCCAGATTCTTGTTTATCCATATTGAACATTTCTTTTACTTCTGGGTTATT
>OJME01000153.1_pt1 | contig 60713 bp, 59 predicted proteins | sample 1597151 | NCBI WGS metagenome assembly OJME01 (sample SAMEA2452118, study PRJEB22498) | human gut metagenome | biome: human feces; feature: human gut; material: feces | place: Australia | collected 2012
AAGTGTGCATAATCAAAATTTCTTTTGATTTTACACACTTAAATTTATACTTTCGAAAAAAATGTTCATTATGCTTGTTATTAGTGCTATTCTGCTGGTCGCTTGTGGCCGGAAGGATCCGTTAAATCGGCAAACTGCGTACTTCGGAATTACAGAAGGAAGCAGCACAGAGGTCTATGGTGTGAAGGAACTTTATCGTGCGAATACCGAGATTACTCGTGAGCAGTTCCTTGAACAGGACGAAGATGTGGTCAAAGAATTAAAAGACTATATTGGAGACAGCCTACCAAAAGAAAAAGTGGGGACCCTCTTATATGAGGAGACGCCTCAGGAAGATGGCTATGAGTTAATAGTATATTATCAGAGTTTGGTGACTCAGGAGTATAGCAGGGAATATGGTGGCGATGTTAACAAGTGCTTTTGCTTCAATCTTTCGGCAAACGAAAATAAAAATGTGGAAATTTTCAAGCTGTTGTCTATGGCGGCGAAGTAATGAGCTAACGTAAATTGGACTTGTGCGAAAGGTCAGAACGAAGCCTGTTATTGTGAGAACACTACAGTAAATAGGCAAAGCAAAGAAAGGTCAACTGGGATTCTTTGGTTAAGAGTCCTAGTTGACCTTTTGTATGTACATTTTTGGGACGGAGTAAAAATGTATATTTATATAAAAAATACAGTGAAATTTTCATTGTAAAAAAACTGCAAATTTGGTATAATATAGATGTAAGTTAAATTTGGAGGAAAAAATGCCAGAAGAATTGAAAAAATATTTTTGGGACACTGATTTTCAAAAGTTAGATATAGAAAAGAATAAGAGATATATAATTGCAAGACTATATTGTTATGGTGATCTAAGAGCGATAAAATGGGTAAAAGAAACATATAGTAAAGTCGATATAGAAGATACGGCAAGAAACTGTAGAAATTTAAAGCCGATTGTTGCTAATTACCTAAGACAACAGTATAACTTAAAAAAGGAAGAGATGGCTTATTATAGAGCTATTATGGCAATGAATTATGATTTTTGGAGAGGAAATTGCTAGAATGTATTGGAGTATATTAGATAATAAAAGAATTGAATTATTAAGAAAAATTGTAAAAACTATAAGTTTAAATAATTATTATATGGTAGGAGGAACAGCATTATCTTTACAATTAAATTTAAGAGAATCGTTTGACTTTGATTTCTGCACTTCAGATATGTTTAATAGTGATGTTTTACTAAGTGAATTAAAAAGTATTGGAAATACTGAAGTAAAGCAAAATCAAAAAGGAACTATTGACGTTTTACTAGATGGAGTGCAGGTTAGTTTCTTCTTTTATCAAAACAATTTGGTAGAAAATATCGTGAAGAATGATGAAATACCTAATTTGAGAATGGCTAGTATTTTAGACATAGCGGCAATGAAAGTAGCCGCTATAGGTGGAAGAGGAGCTAAAAAGGATTTTTTTGATTTATATAATATAATGAAAAAATGTAATATTGATACAGAAAAATTAGCTAGTGCTGTAATAAAGAAATTTGGAACAAACGTAAATTATGTGAATATGATTATGGGATTAAGCTATTTTGAAGATGCAGAAAGTGAAGAATTACCTAAAACATTTGTAGAATATGATTGGAATACCATAAAGCAATTCTTTATAGATATTCAACCTAAATTTCAAATGGCATTAGAAAAATATTTGTAGGAAGGCATAAATGCAAGGATTAATTATAGAAAATAAAGCAAATTTATATAAAATAAAATTAGGAAATATCAACTATATTGCTACTGCTAGAGGAAAGTTTAAGAATGACAGCTTTACTCCTGTAGTAGGAGATATAGCTGAATTTTCTATTGTTGATGAAAATAAGAAAACAGCTGTAATCGAAAGTGTGAAAGAAAGAGTGTCATACATAAAAAGACCGAAGCTTGCTAATATAAATCAAATTGTATTTGTGGTGTCTAGCAAGCATCCAAAGCCAGATTTGTTGTTATTAGATAAACAGCTTGCTTTTGCAGAGTTTTTACATATAAAGCCCGTAATTGTTCTAAACAAAATTGATTTAGATGATAAACACGAATTTTTAAATATTCAAAAAATATATGAAGAAATAGGATATAAAGTAATACAAACTGATGCAAAAAATGGCATTGGAATCGAAGAAATTTTATTAGAATTAAAGAATAATATCAGTGCATTTGCTGGAAATTCTGGAGTTGGAAAGTCTACTCTTATAAACGACTTGCTCAAAGAGAATGTAACTCAAGAGGGAGAAATTAGCCAGAAGAATAAGCGTGGAAAAAATACCACAACAGATATTTGCTTATATGAGCTTGATACAGATACATATATAGCAGATACCCCTGGATTTTCGACATTTGACGTGTATGAAATTCCATATAGAGAATTAGATAAATATTTTAGAGAGTTCAAAAACTGTATTGATAAATGTAGATATGTAGGCTGTAGCCACATCAAAGAAGATGAGTGTGGAATAAAGTTAGAACTTGAACAAGGAAAAATAGCAAAGTCTAGATATGATAATTACGTAAAAATATATAGTGAATTAAAAGACAAGGAGGAACACAAATGGTAGATATTTCAACATCCTTATTGAGTGTAAAAAAAGAAAAAATAATAGATACTGTTTATAAGTTAGAAGATGCAAACACAAATTATTTTCATATAGATGTTATGGATGGAGAGTTTGTAGAAAATGATACACATGATATAATGCTAGAATATTGCGAATATTTGGACAATATTACAAAAATTCCACTAGATATTCATTTAATGGTAAAAGACGTAAAAAACTTTGTTGATAGTTACTTGATATTTAATCCAAACATAATAACATTTCATTATGAAGCTTGTAAAAATAAAGAAGAAGTAATGAATTTGATAAATTATATTAAAGAAAAGGGGAGAAGAGTAGGAATTTCTGTAAAGCCAGAGACTGATGTGAAAGAAATTCTAGAATTTTTACCATATGTGCACGTTGTTTTAGTTATGACTGTTGAACCAGGAAAAGGTGGACAAGAATTAATTTCTTCAACTATAGAAAAAATAAAAGAGCTTAATTCTTACAGAGAAGAACACAAATTAGACTATGAAATTGAAGCAGATGGTGGAATTAAAGTGGAAAACTCGGATAAAATAGTAGATGCCGGAGCAGATATATTAGTGGCTGGAACAGCTATAATAAATTCAAAAGACTATGCAGAAACAATAAAAAAATTAAGATAAAAACAAACCTCTGATTAATTAAAATCAGAGGAATTTTTTATATTGAGCCATTTTAATTACATTGGCATTATTAAATTTGCCAAAGGATATCCAATAAATGATGCAACTAAAATAATTACAAACATCATTAAGAATCCGTATTTTAATAAACTTGTTGAATCAGACCAACCTGATGAACCAGCTACTGCAACGTAAGGCATTGCAGGTGGAGCAGCAGAACCTGTTGAAGCAATTAAACCAATAACAGCTGTAATAGCTGCGGCATTTAATGCACCACCAGATGCTAGTGCTACTGGAACAGCAAGTGTTGGAACTAATTGTGCTGTAACCATGTGAGAAGATACGTTTGATTGTAATCCAGCCCACAATGAGAATAACAAAATTAGTAATACTGGTGATAAGCCAGTTGTAATTGGTGCAATAGATGCAGACAAGAATGTTGTAAGCCCTATTGCTTTATTTGTCATTGCAGCACCTAAAGCAAGTGTTGCAGATGCCATTATTATACTTGGCCAAGATACACCTTTTACCATAGATTCGTTAATATTTATTAATGGTTTTCCTTGGTATTTCAAAATAGATAAAACTATTATTCCAAATAGTGGAGGCATAGCTGTACCTAAACTGCTAATCCAAGTAAATGCTGTTGAAATCCATTTTACTGAACTTGTTTTTAATAAGCTTGGTAGAACCCATAATGCAACTACTAAAAGGAATGTTCCAAGAATAATTTTTTCACCTTGGTTTGCACTAGGAATTTCTTTTTTCATCTTATCAAATTCATTAGATTTTAGGTTTATTTTCTTTGTATTTGGTCTCATTAAGAATTTGAATACAAGCATCATTAATGCAAATATTATAATTCCTGTTGGAATTGCATAAAGCATGTATTGACCATAGCTTATGCTAGATCCTGTTAGAGATTTGAATACTCCCATTGAAAGAACAGGGAATACGTGTGCTATTGGTGTCATACCAGAAGATAAGCTTGTACAGAATACTAAGCCCATCATAAGCATGTTTGCGTATTTATCACCTTTTTTTAGTCCTAATACATTATAAATTTCTTCAAGAATAGGTAATATTATAAAGTATAAAACTGTTGGAGACATGAATAACCCAATTACAAGAACTGCTGCAAAGAAGCAGAATGCAAATCTCCAAGGTGTTTTTCTTGCAAATTTACTAGTTACAAATCCAAGAGCTATTTTCTTAACATATCCTGTTTGAGAAAATGCGTATGTGAACATGAATGTAAATAGCAAGAATGCGAATGTCTCGTTACCAAACGAATTTTGCAATGTCGTTTTCATTCCAAGTGATGGAACAAGAGCAAGCGTTGCTAAACATAATAAACTTGGCCAGCCTATTCCAACTGTTATCCATAAGAATAAAACAGATATGAATACGCCAAGAACTTTCATACCATCGGCGCTAAGACCTGATGGAGGTGTTGCTATAAAAAATATAGCAATGATAATTAATGCAAAAAGAGTGCAAACAAACTCTTTTTCATTTTTAGTCATTAAAGGCTTTTTTTCTTTTTTTGTTTTTTCCATATTTTAGTCCTTTTTCATAAGATTTAGGCCTTTAAGGGAAAGCCTATAAAACCATAGGCTCAATATAAAAATTTATTTTAAGTAAAAATAATTACATTAAAATCTAAATTAAAGCACCTTGATTAACAAGTTCTTCTTGAACAGCTTTTACATCATAAGATGTGTTGTCTAGTGTTAAAGCTGCTGCTACACCTGCTGCTTGTCCAGTAGCAAATCCTGTTCCCATAACACGTACAGAACCAAGTGCTAATGAGTCTGTAGAAATTGTTCTACCAGCAGCCCATAAATTCTTAGCATCTTTAACTTTTAGACATCCTAAAGGAATAGAGAAGTACTCGTTATCTGGAATATGAGTGTATTTTATAGAAGTGTTGCTCTTGTGCATTTCTGGGCTCCAAGCGCCTCTTGCTATACTATCATCACTCTTTGGTGCCATTATTATTTCTTCACCTTTAAGCATTTTGTCACCAATTATTCTTCTAGCTTCACGAATACCAACTGCTGGTCCAGAAGAAGAAATAATCATGTCTTGGAATCCGTCTAGATAGTTCTTAAATGCCATTGCATAATTGTGAACTTGTGAACGAAGTTCCATTTCTGTTTCTGTAAGTGTTTCTGCGTCAAGAGCAGGAACTATTGTGCTTGGAATTGTACAATATCCATAAGTTTTGTCTGGAATTTTAATTATTAATCCAGTTTCCTTCTTAATTTCAATTCCATTCTCCTTTGCTTTTTTCAAAGCAGCTTCAATATCAGGTTTCAAGATTTCTCTTGCTGGAATATTGTCAATTCTAAATGGTAATGAAGATTGTTGAACTTTTCCTTCAGCATCTCCCCAGTTAGTTGCTATTCCTGCAAAATGAACTAAGTTAGCATTTCCAGAAGCATCAACAAAAGCCTTAGCTTTTACAGTGAATGTTCCTTCATCATCTGTACATTTAATTTCTTCAATCATTCCATTATTGTTTACTACTTCATACATTTGAGCATGTAAGAAATATTCTACAGAACTCTTTTTTAACATTTGGTCCATAACCAATTTTACGTATTCTGGATTAAAAGATACAGAAACGTTACCTGTGGACTTTGATGGTCTTGGATGGATATTTGTGCCATAGGCTTCTAATTTTTTTAGAACTTCTCCACCAATTCCTTGTACAACTTGATCATAATTTTCGCCTCTTGTGAAAAAACCACAATAAGCAGTAACTTGTGAATTTGTAGCTTGTCCACCGAAATATGGATTTCTTTCGATTAAGACTGTTCTAGCACCAGCTCTTGATGCTCCAATTGCTGCAGCTATACCTGCTGCACCACCGCCAACAACCGCTACATCACATTCAATATGTCTTTGCATAATTGAACCTCCTTTAAAAAATATTATATAAAAATACACTCAAATTATACCATAAAAAGAAAAAATAAAGGCAATTGCAATATAAATGTCATAAAAATGTAACAAAATGTAAAATAACGTCTAAAATTAATTTTGAAAATTTATAAAATCTATATAAAATACTTGAAAACTGTTTGTCTTTGGTATAGAATATTAAGTGGTTTTAAACAGCCACATATATGATGAAAAACATCAAAGAGGAGGAATTTTTATGTCAGTTAAAATTGGTATTAACGGTTTTGGAAGAATAGGAAACTTAGCATTCCAAGCTGCATTAAAAAATAGTGAAGTAGAGGTAGTTGCAATTAATGATCCTTTCATAGCAGCAGATTACATGGCTTACATGGTAAAATATGATTCTGCACACGGAAGATTTGATGGAGAAGTTAAATCAGAAGAAGGAAAACTAATTGTAAATGGAAAATCAATAAATGTATATAATGAAATGGATCCAAACAATATTCCATGGGCTAAAGAAGGAGTTGAATATGTTCTAGAATGTTCTGGTGTATTCACAACAATGGAAAAAGCACAAGCTCACTTAAATGCAGGAGCTAAAAAAGTTGTAATAAGTGCACCATCAAAAGATGCTCCAATGTTTGTAATGGGTGTAAATAATGAAACATATGATCCAAGCATGAACATAGTTTCAAATGCATCTTGTACAACAAACTGTTTAGCACCTTTAGCAAAAGTTATAAATGATAACTTTGGAATAAAAGAAGGATTAATGACAACTGTTCATAGCACAACAGCTACACAAAAAACAGTTGATGGAGCTTCTAAAAAAGATTGGAGAGGTGGACGTGCTGCAAGTGCAAACATAATTCCATCATCAACAGGAGCTGCTAAAGCAGTTGGAAAAGTTATTCCAGCATTAAATGGAAAATTAACAGGTATGGCATTCAGAGTACCAACAATAGATGTATCTGTTGTTGATTTAACATGTAATTTGGAAAGACCTACAACATACGAAGAAATCTGTGCAGCAATGAAGAAAGCAGCAGAAGGAGAATTAAAAGGAATAGTTGAATATGTTGATGAAGATGTTGTATCTTCAGACTTCTTAGGAGATGAACATACATCAATATTCGATAGCAAAGCTGGAATAATGCTTACAGACACATTTGTTAAATTAGTAGCTTGGTATGACAACGAGTGGGGATATGCACATAAATTAGTAGACTTAGCAGCATACATGGCAAAAGTTGATCATAAATAATAGAGTATAATAACAATTTTGGGGCTTGGCATTTCTTAATTCAAGCCCTTTTATTACAATTTAAGAAAGGGAGATATACCATGAATAAAAAGACTGTTAGAGACATTGATGTTAAAGGAAAGAAAGTTTTAGTAAGATGCGATTTTAACGTTCCTTTAGATGAAAATAAAAATATAACAGATAATAGAAGAATAGTTGGAGCTCTTCCAACAATAAAATATTTATTAGATAATGATTGCAAAGTAATTCTTTGCTCACATTTAGGAAGACCAAAGGGACAAGTAAATAAAGATTTTTCATTAGAGCCAGTTGCAAAAGAATTATCTAAATTATTAGGTAAAGAAGTAAAACTTGCAAATGATATAATAGGAAAGAGTGCTAAAGAATTAACTGCAAACATGAAAGATGGAGAAATTGTTCTATTAGAAAATGTTAGATTTGATAGTAGAGAAGAAGCAAATGATACAGAGTTTGCAAAAGAACTTGCAAGTTTAGCTGAAATATATGTAAATGATGCATTTGGAACAGCTCACAGAGCACATGCTTCAACAGCAGGAGTAGCAAGCTATTTACCAGCAGTAGCAGGTTTCTTAATGGAGAAAGAATTAAACTTCTTAGGAACAACACTAGAAAATCCAGAAAGACCATTTGTTGCAATACTTGGAGGAAAAAAGGTATCAGATAAAATTGGTGTTATCGATAGCTTATTAGAAAAAGTAGATACATTAATGATTGGTGGAGGAATGGCTTATACATTCTTTAAATCAATGGGATACAATGTTGGAAATTCTATTTGTGAATTAGATAAATTAGATTTAGCAAAAAGTTTAATGGAAAAAGCTAAAGCAAAAGGTGTAAAATTGATGCTTCCTGTAGATACTAAAGTAGGAAAAGAATTCAAAGAAGACACAGAAAGTAAAACTGTTAAATACACAGAAATACCAGATGGTTGGGAAGGATTCGACATTGGTGCAGAAACAATAAAGATGTATCAAGACGAATTATCAAAAGCAAAAACTGTTATCTGGAATGGACCTTTAGGATTGTTTGAATTTGACCAATTTGCAATAGGAACAAATGCAATAGCAGAATACTTAGGAAACCTAGAAAATGTTACAACAGTAATAGGTGGAGGAGACTCAGCAGCTGCAATAGAAAAACTAGGAATTGGAGATAAATTCACACACATTTCAACAGGTGGTGGAGCATCACTTGAATTTTTAGAAGGAAAGAAACTTCCAGGAGTTGAATGTTTATTAGATAAATAGGAGGGCGTTTATGAGAAGAAAGGTAATCGCAGGAAACTGGAAAATGAATATGCTTCCAGCAGATACAATAAATTTTATAGAAGGTTTAGCTCCTCTTGTAAAAGATTCTGAAAATGAAGTTATATTATGTGTACCATATACAGATTTATTTTATGCATGGCATACAACAGAAGGCACTAATATTCATATTGGTGCAGAAAATATGCACTGGGAAGAAAAGGGTGCATATACAGGAGAAGTTTCTGGACAAATGCTAAAGAGCATAGGAGTTGAATATGTTATAATAGGCCACTCTGAGAGACGCGCATATTTTGCAGAAACAGATGAAACTGTAAACAAGAAAATTAAATCTGCATTTGCAAATGATTTGAAACCAATAGTTTGTGTTGGAGAGTCTTTAGAACAAAGAGAAGCTGGCAAAACTGAAGAAGTTATAACAAAGCAAGTCGAATTAGCACTAGCTGGTCTTACAGAAGAACAAGTAAAAAATACTATAATAGCATATGAACCAATTTGGGCAATTGGAACTGGAAAAACAGCTACATCAGAAGATGCAAATAATAGTATTAAAGCTATAAGAAAAAAGATTTCTGAAATATATGGAAATGTTGCAGAAGATGTAATTATTCAATATGGCGGAAGTGTAAAATCAACAAATGCAAAAGAACTATTCGAAACATCAGATATTGATGGAGCCCTAGTTGGAGGAGCAAGTTTAAAAGTAGACGAATTTGCAAAAATAGTAAATTGCAATAAATAGACATAGTGTGTAGCATGGAGCTGATTTATAGAAAAAATACAGCTCTGTGCCTTTGGAAAGGAAATGGAATAAGAAAATGAAAGATAAATTGACAATGCTAATGATATTAGATGGTTTTGGAATAAATGAAAATGAGCAAGGAAATGCAGTAAAGCTTGCCAATACTCCAAACATAGACAAATTAATGAAAACATGCCCAACAACAAGAATTTTTGCTAGTGGAATGAGTGTTGGACTACCAGAAGGACAAATGGGAAATTCAGAGGTAGGACATACAAACATTGGAGCTGGAAGAATTGTTTATCAAGAGTTAACAAAAATAACAAAATCAATAGAAGATGGAGATTTTTTCAGTATTCCAGAATTTAATAAGGCAATAGAAAATTGTAAAAAATATAATTCTAAATTGCATATAATGGGCTTATTATCAGACGGTGGTGTACACAGCCACATTCGCCATTTGTATGGATTATTAGAACTTGCAAAGAGAAAAGATTTTGAAAATGTATTTGTACATTGCTTTATGGATGGTAGAGATACTCCACCAGCTTCAGGTGAAGGATATATTACAAAACTAGAAGAAAAAATGAAAGAAAAAGGAATAGGTAAAATTGCAAGTATATCTGGAAGATTCTATGCAATGGATAGAGATAAGAGATGGCAAAGAGTTCAAAAGGCTTATGATGCAATGGTTAATGGAGTTGGAAACAAGGCTTCATCTGCAATACAAGCAGTAGAGGCATCATACCAAAAAGAAATTTTTGATGAATTTATAGAGCCAACTGTAATATGCAATGGAGATACACCAGTTGCAAAAATAGAGCCTCATGATTCTGTAATATTCTTTAACTTTAGACCAGATAGAGCAAGAGAAATAAGCAGAACATTAGTTGATCCAGAATTTAATGATTTTGAAACAAGAAAAGATTTGGATTTATGCTTTGTTTGTATGACCCCATATGATGAAACATTACCAAATGTTGATGTAGCATTCAAGAAAGAACATCTAAAAAATACATTTGGGGAATACATCAGTAATTTAGGTTATACTCAATTACGTATAGCAGAAACAGAGAAATATGCCCACGTAACATTCTTCTTTAATGGTGGTCAAGAAAAACAATATCCAGGAGAAGACAGAATATTGGTTCCATCACCAAAGGTTGAAACATATGATATGCAACCAGAAATGAGTGCACCAGAAGTTACAGAAAAAGTTGTAGATGCAATAAACTCTAAGAAATATGATGTAATAATATTAAACTTTGCAAACCCAGATATGGTTGGACACACAGGAAACTTAGAAGCTGCTATAAAAGCAGTTGAAACAATAGATGCAAGTGTTGGAAAAGTTGTAGAAGCTGTAAATGCTCAAAATGGTGTATTAATGATAACTGCTGACCATGGAAACTGCGAGCAAATGATAGACTACAAAACAGGCGAACCACACACAGCACACACAACAAACCCTGTCCCACTAATATTAGTTGGAATGGATAATGCAAAACTAAGAGAAGGAAAACTAGCTGATTTAACACCAACAATGTTAGACATAATGGGATTAAAGAAGCCAGAAGAAATGACTGGAGAAAGTATTATAGTTGAAAAATAGAAAATAAGGGAGCGCATATGCCAAAGGGTGAAACTATAAAAGATTTATATTCTGAAATTAGAAAATGCCTTTTTTATATGATACCAGAAAAATGGGAAAGCATATATCTTTATGCGTCAGTTATACAAAGGGATAATGGTGAAGAAACAGGAGAAATGTTTTTTTACTATTTTCCCAAGAGTATAATAAAAAGAAATCCAATAAATGTGTATCAAATTCCACAAAAATTCAATCTAAACGAAGAAGAATATATAAAACTTACAGATGAATTGTATAACTATATAAAAAAATTAAGACACGAATGCCAGAAATATGACAAGATAAACTGGACAAATATAACAATCAGTATAGAAAATGTTGAATTTTTGGCGGAATATAACTGTGAAGATTTAATAAATTCTATATATTCAAATGAAGATAGAATGGCAATTTGGCAGTACAAATATCTTGAATATCCAATAGAAAAATTTACAAAATCACAGAGAGAACAAATAGAAGCATATTTGAAAGAAGAAGAACATGGCTTACATCAATCAAAAATGTATACAGAAACCTTCTATCAACAGCATGAACACAATAGTATAGAGTATGATGTAAACAAAAAAGTGGATGAATATATAAAAGAAGATAATGAAACAACAGATTTTACAATGGTTGATAGTGAACAGTATCAAATACAGTCTGGAGGCTTTTTTAAGAGAAGAAAAAATAGATTGTTAAATGAAAGAAATGACATAGCACAGTTTGAAAATACGAGCTGCAATGAAAACAAAGAAAACGAAATTGTTGTAAGAAATCAAATATTAAAATATTAAATAAGTGATTGAAGGAAACTTTGATTACTTATTTTTTATAATCAAAAAAAAATTTAATAAATTACTTCACTAAAAATATTCTTTATGGTATTATAGTAGAGAAAAGAGAAAAACTGGTTTAAAAATAATTATAATTTTATAACTAGATTTGCAAATAGAAAGAGGAATAGAATTTATATGAGAAGTAAGAAAAAAGAAAAGAAAATATATATTTATAAATTAATTGTAACAATAATATTTGCATTGGCAATAGTATTTGTACTTAATACAGCGCAAAATTATATAAGAAATGAAATTACTGGGAAAACCAATTTAGTAATTAATAGTGGAAATGTTACAAAGAGTACTAAGAATGACGTAATTGTAGAAGATGATGTAGTATATTTATCTACTAAAGATATTGCAAATTTCTTTGATGACCATATTTTTTATGATAATAAGTACAATCAAATTATAACAACATCAGATACGAAGGTTGCAACATTTGTGATTGATAAAAATAAATGTACAATAAATAGTTCAGATGTGAGTTTAATTGCACCAGCCAAAAAGATAGGTAATGAGTTTTATTTACCTTTCTCTGAAATTAGCAAAAGTGTATATAATGTGGAAACTAAATATATAAGTGAGACAAATACTGTTGTTTTAGTTTCATTAGATAGAGAACTTGTATATGCTAATAGTAGCAAGAATAATTCAGTAAAATATATGCCAACAAGTTTTTCAAAGACTGTTGATAAAATCGAAAAGGGCGATAATGTTACAGTTGTGAAGGATGATAAGACTGCAGAAAATGGCTGGACTAAGGTTACGACAGAAAATGGAAAGATTGGCTATGTAAAAACTAGCACTTTGGCAAATGAAAAACAGATTAGGGAAAAATTAAACATAGAGAAACAAATTGAAGGAAATATTAGTTTGGCATGGGATTATTTTTCAGAGTATGCATCTGCGCCACAAAGAACAGGAACAATAAAGGGTGTAAATGTTGTATCTCCAGCATTCTTAGCATTACAAGATGGAGGCAAAGGAAACCTTGTTGCTAATGTTGGAACAGCAGGAACAAATTATATAAATTGGGCTCATAATAATGGATACAAAGTTTGGGCATTACTTTCAAATAATTCGGACAAGCCAACTACAACTGAGATATTAAATGATTACAAATTAAGAGAAAAGTTAATAAACAATATAGTAACTGCAGTAGTAACATTTAATCTTGATGGAATAAACCTAGACTTTGAGTACTTAAATGAAAGTGACAAAGATGTATATTCTAGATTAGTAATAGAATTAGCACCTAGATTAAAAGAACTCGGAAAAGTTCTATCTGTTGATGTAACAGCACCAGATGGTTCACCAGATTGGTCATTATGTTATGACAGAAATGTGATAGGTGATGTTGCAGACTATATAGTATTTATGGGATACGACCAAAATGGAGTGTCATCACCTAAAGAAGGAACAACCGCTGGTTGTGATTGGGTGGAAGCAAACATCAAAAAATTCTTGGGGCAAGAAGGAGTAGAGGCAAGTAAGATAATACTAGGAACACCATTCTATACGAGAATTTGGACTGAAAACAATGGAAGTGTAACAAGTAAAGTTGTAAATATGAAAAATATAGCAAGCAATATACCAGACGGAACAAAAACGACATGGGACGATTCGCTAAAACAAAACTATGCAGAGTACGAAAAAGGTGGAAAAACATATAAGATTTGGATAGAAGATGCGAAATCTTTAAGATGCAAGCTAGAATTAGTTAACACATATAATTTAGCAGGTGCTGCATATTGGGAAAAAGATAGAGAAACAGATGATATCTGGGATATGGTATCTGAAGTATTAAATGTAAAATAGCAATAAATAATATAAATAGACATATAATCTAGAAAGATTGTGTGTCTACTTTTTTATAATTAGCCAGAATTTGTTTTTAATATGTTTTATAAATACGATATTAATAATATATTATATAAGGTGATGCTATGAAGAAAACAGTATATTTTAGGCTAGAATATTATAAAGATACTGACGATTTATCTTATAAATATAGAAATAGATTATTTATAAATTTTTTGAGAAAAATAAAGAAGCTAAAATATGTATTTGGAAATATAAAAATGATTGAAAGTGGTGATAAAATTGAGTACATATGTTATACTGTGCGAAATAAAGAAGAAAAAATGTTGAGAAAAATAGAAAATATAGTAAGAAAAAATATAAATACAAATATAATATTGTCAAGAAGAATAAAGGAAATTGCTAGTAATAAAGAAAATATTGAAATATATCAAAATGTAAATAAAATTATAAAAAATAGCAAGGAAAATAAGAGTATATATAGGGATTTTTTAAAAACAGTAATAAAATCAGTAATTGAAAGAAAAAAAGAAATTTTAGAGGAACAGTCACTTAGCGTATTAATTGATACAAAAGATTATAATAATACACAGCTTATAAGCGAATTAATAACACAATATAAAATGATTAATATAGTCACGTCTAACAGAAATCAGTTTGCGGGTTTAGAGGAAGAAGCAGAGCAAAATTTTGAACCAATATCTGTGTTAAACAATAAAAGAAAGAGCTTAAGAAATGCAAAATATATATTAAATGTAGATTTTAGTGGAGAAAAAATTAAAGAATACAGTATTGATAGAACTGCTATAATTTTTAATATTGCAGATACAAAGATAGATAAATTAATGTATTTTGATGGGAATATAATAAATAATGTAAAATTAATAGACAATGGTGAATTTGAATTACAAGATGAGTATAATATACAAAGAGAAAAATGGTCAGAAGCGGTACGAGAAAAAATAGAGAAAAATGAATATGAACCTATAGGAAATAGAGGAAATGTTGAAATAAAATAATATAAAATGGAAGAAATTACCTAAAAAATTAAAACTAAAAAAATATTAAATAAAATTGAATAATTACTTGAAATGAATAGTTTAGAAGACGAAAAATACTTGACAAAAGTAAAAAAAAGGGGTATCATTATACAATAATTTTAAAAGTAAATACTGCAAAAAAACAAGGAGGTTTTATAGCATGGAAGATAAAGGTGTAATAGTATCAAAAGAAGGATTTGAAAAATTAGAGAAAGAATTAGATTATTTAAGAACAACTAAAAGAGCAGAAATTGCTGAAAAAATAAAAGTGGCATTAGGCTTTGGAGATTTATCAGAAAACTCTGAATATGATGAAGCAAAAAATGCTCAAGCAGAAAATGAAGGAAAAATAGCAGAGCTAGAAAATAAAATAAGATATGCTAAAATAATTGATGAATCTGAAATAGATACAAAAACAGTTCAAGTTGGAAATATTGTAAAAGTACATGATGAAGAATATGATGAAGATGTTACATATACAATTGTTGGTTCAACAGAAGTAAATTTAGCAGAAAATAAAATTTCTAATGAATCACCAGTTGGAGCAGCTTTATTAGGCAAAAAGAAAAACGATATGGTAGAAGTAAAAACACCAGGCGGAATTGCTAAATATAAAGTTTTATCAATAACAAAATAAAAATATAACCGAACCTAAAATGTTAAATATTTTATGGTTCGGTTTTATATTAAGGTTAAATAAATATTTTAGTTTCAACAAATAAGCATTGCTTGAATTAGAACTTATAATTTTATAAATTTACAGCAGATTCTAATGCTAATTTTATCATAGAATTTAATGAAGTTTGTCTTTCATCTGCTGAGATTTCTTGATGTTTATAGTGAGAATCTACTACACTTAGTAAACAGCTAGCTTTCTTTCCAAGTAATTTTGCATTATAGAAAAGCGCAAATGCTTCCATTTCTGCTCCGATTATATTTAAATCCTTTGGAAATCTTGCAATTAAGCTATTAACATCTTTAACATAGTAATCGAAACAGTCTGTACAAAGGGTATTTCCTTTTACATAAGCAATGTTTAATTTTTTTGCTGTATCTTCAATAACTTTATTTATATCTGATGATGAATTCATTATGTGACAATCTTCCTCATTTAGCTCATATGCGTAGTTTCCTTCTGTATATGCATTATCTACTAATATAGTATCTAAAAGGTTTAAATTCTCGTTGTAGGCTCCACAAGACCCTATACGAATAATTGTATCTACATTATAAAATTTGTACAACTCATAAGAATAAATTCCAATGCTTGGCATACCCATTCCAGATGCAAAAACTGTAATTTTTTTGCCCTTATAAAAACCAGTGTAACCAAACATATTTCTAACCGTATTAACAAGTTTGGCATCATCTAAAAAAGTATCTGCAATGTACTTTGCTCTAAGTGGATCTCCTGGCATTAATACAATATTAGAAATATCTTCAATTTTAGCTTCATTATGTGGTGTCATAAATAATCCTCCTTCAAAATAAAATTGATTTTTATATTGCCATTATATCATATGCAAAAAATAGTGCAAGTAAACCTGAAAAAATTACAATAAACTCTTGCAAAATACTAAAAATATGATAAAATATTAACCATTAAGAGAAAATTTGTTTGATAATAAAAGAAAGGGAATAATCAATTTATAGAGCTTGAAAATAACAAAATGATATTATAAATAGAAAACACATAATGTGATAAAAAGAATGATACAATGTAACAACTTTTAGATGTACAAGAATAGAAAATATGGAAATAAATTGATTAATGGAAACTTATGATAGCATATTTAAAAGGTGAATTAGTAGTAAAATCAGAAGAATATATAATAATTGAAGTACAAGGCATAGGTTATAAAGTATTCATGTCTAAAAAATCGATAGATGAATTACAAGAAAATAGGCAGGTTCGCGTATATACATATTTAAAAGTAAGAGAAGATGATATTAGTTTATTTGGATTTAATACAAACGAAGAACTACATATGTTTGAACTTCTAATATCTGTTGGGGGAATAGGAGCAAAATCTGCAATAACAATACTTTCAAATATTACACCATCAAGATTTGCACTTGCAGTAATTACAAATGAAGTAAATACTTTAAAAAAATTGCCAGGAATAGGACCTAAAACGGCACAAAGAATAATACTAGAATTAAAAGATAAGATAAAAACAGAAGAAGCTATTGGAGCTGAAACAAGTGAATTAGAAAAAGAAGAAAATAAACAAGAAGAATTTGAAGAAGTTATACAAGCTTTACAAGTATTAGGATACAGAAGATATGAAATAAACAAAATACTACCAAAGATAAAATCAGAAAGTTTGGAAGAAAGAATAAAAGAAGCACTACAATATTTAGCAATCGCCCAATAGGGACGCTCCTTTTTGGGCGAAAAGAATAGTAGAACATAAATTGATTGCAAAAAACAACTGATATGTTCATTATTTAATGGTAAAAATAAAAAAATTAGTGAAATAATGTGAAAATATATTAGGCAAAAAGGAGTAAAGAATGAATGCAAACGAACCATTAGCATATAGAATGAGCCCTAAAACACTAGAAGACTATGTTGGACAAGAAGAAATTTTAGGACAAGATAAAATTTTATATAGAACAATAAAGGCAGATAGACTATCTAGCATTATATTATGGGGACCTCCTGGATGTGGAAAAACGTCTCTGGCAAGGGTTATAAGTAATACTACTAAATATAAATTTACAAAATTGAATGCTGTAACTGCAGGAGTTGGAGACATTAAAAATGCAATAGAGGAAGCTAAAAATCCTTTTTTAAACCCATCTGGAAGATGTATATTATTTATAGATGAAATTCATAGATTTAACAAATTGCAACAAGATGCATTGCTTCCATTTGTAGAAAATGGAACTGTAATCTTAATTGGAGCAACAACGGAAAATCCTTATTTCGAAGTAAATAAGGCTTTAATATCGAGGTCTATGGTATTTCATCTGCAACCATTAACAGTAGAAAATATTTATACTATTTTAAAAAATGCATTGGAGAAAAAAGAAGGACTCGGAGAATATAAAATAAAAATTTCAGATGAAACTTTAAGAAAAATTGCAGAAACAGCAAATGGAGATGTTAGAACTGCACTAAATGGACTTGAAGTGGCTGTATTAACAACTAATATTGGATCAGACGGATACATTACAATAACTGATGAGATTGCAAAAGAAAGTGTTCAAAATAGAAAAGCAATCTTTGATAAAAAAGGAGATAGCCATTATGATAATATTAGTGCTTTTATAAAATCTATGAGAGGCAGTGACCCAGATGCTGCAATTTTTTATTTGGCAAGAGCATTAAATGGAGGAGAAGACCCAATGTTTCTAGCAAGAAGAATTGTAATTGCTGCATCAGAAGATGTAGGAATGGCAAACCCTAATGCATTAATACTTGCAACGAGTGCTATGGAGGCTGTACACATGGTTGGCATGCCAGAAGCAAGAATAATACTTGCAGAAGCGGCAGTATACGTCGCAACTTCTAAAAAGTCTAATGCTAGCTATTTAGCAATAAATCAAGCTTTGGAAGATGTTGCAAATAAAGATACAGGCGAAGTACCAATGCATATAAGAAATGCACCAGCAGAAGGAATGGAAAAAGAAGGCTACCATGTAGGTTATAAATACCCACACGATTATCCAGGACACTACGTAGAACAGCAATATTTGCCAGATAAAATGCTTGGAACGAAGTACTATATTAAAGACGAAAATATACCAGATTAGAAGCAAATGTAAATTTAAAAGCAAAAATAAAAATTCGAAGTACTTGAATTATAAAAATAAAATTAATTGTAAATTTATCTATGGAAAAGTGAGAAATATGGAATTACCAATACTTTTAAAAGAAAAATTAGAACAAGAGATAGATGAAATAGAGTTAAAAAAGTTAAAACAGAGTGCACAAAATATTAGTGAAAAATATAGAGATAAATCATCTAATAAAATGAGTACTAGACTAATAGCTAGCAGGGAAGATGCAGTAGCATATGCTGTAAGCAGAATGCCAGCAACATATGGAGCTGTGTGTTTTGCATTAAAGCACAGTTTGGAAATGATGCCATATGCTGAAATTACAAGCTTGCTAGATGTGGGAGCTGGTACTGGAACTGCTACTTGGGCTGTAAATGAATTGCTTAAAATAGAAAGTAATATTTGTGTAGAAAATGAAGATTATATGCTAAATCTAGGCAAAAAGCTCATGAAAAATGAAATTGATAATGTACAGTGGATTAAGAAAAATATAATTACAGATAATATAGAGGGAAAAGCAGATTTAGTCATATCTTCATATGTATTAAATGAAATAAAGGCAGAAAACAGAAATCAAATATTAGAAAAATTATGGAATTTAACTGAAAAATTATTATTAATTATTGAACCAGGAACACCAGAAGGTTATAATCAAATAAAAGAAATAAGAGACTATTTTATAAAAAAAGGTGCAAATATTGTAGCTCCTTGCGCACATGAAAAAGAGTGCAAAATTTCAGAAAATGATTGGTGTGCTTTCTCATGCAGAGTTGCAAGAACGAAAGTGCATAAACTATTGAAAGATGGAGAAGCTCCATATGAAGATGAAAAATTTTCATATATTGCAGTCTCAAAAATGAAAACAGATAAAAAAGATAGAATTTTAAGACATCCAAAAATAGAAAATGGAAGAATAACATTAAAATTATGCACAACAGAAGGGGATATAGAGGAAAAGACTATAACTAAAAAGGAAAAAGAAAAATTTAAAATAGCGAAAAAATTAAACAACGGAGATATACTAAAATAAATTTTTATGTTATAATAAACGTATGGAAAATAATAAGGGAAATTTTTTCCGACTGAAATAATAATTCGAAGGAGGAATCTTACTAAAAATGGGACTATTTGACTTTTTACATAGACCAAGTGGAAAAAATACACAGGAAGTAATAAAAGAAGTAGAAAAAATACCAACAATGATGTCAATTTATAGAGAAGATGGAACACAGACAGAGGTGTTAAATGTAGAGGAAGCACAAAAATTTAGACATAGTGATGGAAGTATTAGTAGTCTAATAAGTGCTAGGGTGATTCATGTAAACCAAGGAGATACAATTTATTTAGATGCTGCAGACCCAATTTGTTTTGAAATTCCAGAGGGCAGATATGATTTAGCTAAAGAATTGATAACCAGATTTACTGGAATGTACACAGGAATAGAACTTAATGAAAAATCATATACATATTTGGGTAGAGCCTACTCTGAAGAAGACATTAGACTACAACCACCAACAGCTGTTGTAAATGAGCAAATAGGAAAGTTGAACGAGAAGCTTTTAGAAGAAATAACAAATAAAAGATTAAGAGAAAGTCGTTTATTAGAAGTCAGAAAAAAAGAAGAAGATGCAAGAAATACGAGAATGCAAAAAAACATTAATAAATTGCGTGCTGAAGGGCAAAAGAAAATAGAAGCTAGAATGGCAAATCCATTTATAAGAGGTGGATTAGATAAATTTCAAGCAGAACAATATGATGGGGTTAATACGACTAATGGAGAAATATTAAGGATTAGGGCAGTTAATAAAATTGCTAAAGATGCCTCTGGAAGATATGTGTACACTGCACAGCTTGCATCAACTTCTGATGAACAAAACGTCGAACTTTTCTCTCCTGACGTAAAGGTTCCAGTAGTATTCACATTGCCATATAGATTGAATGATATAGTAAATACAGAATATGATGCAGGCTATAAAAAACAATTAGAAAAAGCTGTGCTAGATCTCTTGTCTGCTGGATACCAAAAAAATATTACACCAGAAGGAATGTGTGATGTAAGCACATTACATGATATAGGTGGAATTAACAAAGATGGTAGTGTAATAGAAAATAGCCAAGAAAATGGAGTGTCTCAAGTTGTAATTAGCAAAATAGTTGAATTACAGGGAGAATATGCAAAACAAAGAAGAATGAGAGAAAACACACGAGCAATACCATATTATAAAGACGATGACGGAAGGTAAATAATAAAAATTGTATAATTTTTTCAGTACATAGAAAAGAACTTAATATATTGAAGTTTAGCCTTTATTCAGTATATAAATAAGAAGGGAAGAAATTAAAATTTCTTCCCTTAACTATTATAAAAAACCACGGGAATATTCCTGTGGTTTTTATAGAATTAGTCGTTTTTCTTATCTTTTTTGTCATCTTTCATAACTTCTTTAATTGCTCCTAAGCTTGAAAGTGTGCTTGTTGCCTCAAATGGAATAAATACTTTGTTGGCTTCTCCATTTGCAATGTCTTTTAAAGCTTCTAAAGATTTTAATTGTACTAAAGTGTCGTCTGGATGAGAATTCATCATTGCACCATATACTAAATTGATTTCGTTTGCTCTTGCTTCAGCAACTTTTTTTATGGCTTCGGCTTCACCGGCAGCTCTTCTGATTTTAGATTCTTTTTCTGCTTCAGCTTCTAATATAGCAGCTTCTTTTTTACCTTGTGCAAGTGTAATTGCAGATTGTCTTTCACCTTCAGCTTGAAGTATTTGAGCTCTCTTATTTCTTTCTGCATTCATTTGTTTCTCCATAGCGTCTCTAATGTCTGCTGGAGGAGTAATATCTTTAATTTCAACTCTGTCAATCTTGCATCCCCATTGATCTGTGGCTTCATCAAGAATCGCTCTTAATTCTTCGTTAATCATGTCTCTTGAACTAAATGTTGAGTCCAAATCCATTTTACCAACGATATCACGAATTGTTGTAATTGCTAAATATTCAATACCTTTCTTTAAAGATTGAATTTCGTAAACAGCCTTTGCTGGGTCTGTAACTTTGTAGAACACAACAGTGTCGATTGTAATTGTAACATTGTCTTTAGTAATAACTCCTTGTGGTGGAACATCCATAGTTTGTTGCTTTAAGCTAACAACACTTCTAACACGGTCAACAAAAGGAATTATAATTGTAAGACCTGCATCAGCTACTTTATGAAATTTACCTAATCTTTCAATAATATAAACTTCAGATTGTCTTACTACTTTAATTGATTTTACGGCTATAATTAATATTATAACTAGTAATACGATTAAAAACCACATAATTTTTTCCTCCTAAAAAATATATATTATAAAATTAAAAACGTGAATTATAAAAATAGTGTAACTTCTAATGATTTAGATTTTTTTTCTCAGGTTGTTTAATAGTTACTGGTTCAACAACTAATTTTACTCCATCTATTGATAAAACTTTTATAGTAGAACCCTTTGGAATAATATCAGTATATGTAGAAATTGCTGTCCAAATGTCTCCAGAAACCTTAACTTGACCAACGTCATTTGGAGTAATGCCCTTTGTAACTACACCTTCTTTACCGATTATTGCATTAGAATTAGTAACAATATTATCGTTTTTATTCATCTTTTCAGCAAAAGGTCTAGTCAAACATATAAGAATTACCGATAGGATTACGAAAATTACAGTTTGAGCAATAACGTTTGAAATAAACAAACTAAGCAAACAAGTAATAAGTGCGGCAACTCCAAACCAAAAAACTAAAAATCCAACAGTTGCAATCTCTGCAATAAAACAAACTCCAGAAATTATCAACCAAATTTGCCAAGGTAACATATAAACACCTCCGAATTAAACTAACAAGATAATTATACCATAAAATTCATACAAAATAAATAGTTTACAATAATTTTGCAAACTTTCGCCCAATAGGGACGCCCCTTTTTGGGCGAATTTTTAAATTTTACCAAAAATAATTGCATTTTCCTTTTATTTATGGTAAAATGTACGAGTTAGTAAAGAAAACGAGAAGGAGCGAGTAGAATGCAAGTAGTTAAATATATATTAATGGCTTTATACATAATAGATTGTTTAGGATTAATAATAGTTACAATGATGCAAAATTCAGATAGCCGTGGAGCATCAGGAACAATAGTTGGTTCTTCTTCAAACAATTTCTATGAGAAGAATAAAGGAAGAACACGTGAAGGAAAATTAAAGAGATGGACAATTATCTTAGGAGTTGCATTTATAGTATTAGCAGTTGCTTTAGGTATTGTTTATGTTATAAAATAAGAATGAATTTGAGGAGGCGGCAGAGATTTTCTGTCGTCTTTTTGAAATGCTAAATAAGATTAATATTTGAAAAATTAAACATAATAAGAGAGGTGAATTGTATGAAGAAAAAGTTTTTTTATATGAAAGATAAAATAAAAAGCAAAAAAGAGAAGAAGTCAAGAAAAAAAGAAAAAATTAATTTGAATGAAATTTTGAAAGATGAAAGCTATAAACTTGGAACTTTTAGAAGAAATGGCAGAGGCTTCGGCTTTGTTAATACTGGTGAGGAAGATGAGATTTTTATATCACCTAAACTTACAAAAAATGCTCTTGATGGGGACGAAGTTTTAATTAGAATTTTTGATGATAATGAAGTACAAGATGGTAAGCATAAGAGAGAAGGTAAGATACTTCAAATTACAAAACATGCACAAGATACGATTGTTGGAGTTTATAAGAAAAGCAGAAATTTTGGTTTTGTAATTCCAGATGATCAAGCTGTAAGTGGAGATATCTACATCCCAAAAAAGAAGAGTGCGAATGCTAAAAACAATCAGAAGGTGGTTGTGAAAATTGACAAATATTCAGACGGAGCAAATAAAGCAGAAGGTACTATCGTGGAGATAATTGGTGGAATAGATGAAGCAGGAGTCGACATGATGTCTCTTATTAAGGAGTACAAGCTTCCAAATGAGTTTCCAGAAAATGTACTAGCAGAGGCGAGGGCAATTCCACAAGTTATAGATGAAAAGAACATCGAAAAAAGAGTTGATTTAAGAAATGAAGAAATTTTTACAATTGATGGAGAAGACGCAAAGGACTTAGATGATGCAGTAAATGTTAAGAAAAATGATGATGGAACATATATATTAGGCGTTCACATTGCAGATGTTAGCTATTATGTTAAATCTGGCTCGAAGCTCGATAAAGAGGCAATAACGAGAGGCACAAGTATTTACATGATGGATAGAGTAATTCCAATGCTTCCAAAGGAGTTGTCTAATGGAATTTGTAGCTTGAACGAGCAAAAAGATAGATTTGCGATATCTGTTATTATGAAGATAAACGAGAAAGGAAAAGTGGTCGATGCAGATATTTTTAAATCTGTAATTAAGACGACAAGAAGAATGAATTATCACGATGTAAATGATATATTCAAATTTGCAGACATGAAAGACGGAAAAATAGAACTCGCTGATGAAGAACTTGCAAGAGTAAACAGTGTTGCAGAAAAGTATAAAGAATTTATACCACATTTTCTAAGAATGAGAGAATTGAAGAATGTGCTAAAACAAAGAAGAGATTTGAATGGAAGCTTAAATTTGGATATTCCAGAGAGCAAGATAATTTTAGATGAAAATGGTATTGCAGTTGACATACAAAAATATGATTATTTGGAATCTAATGAAGTAATAGAGCAATTCATGCTAACGGCAAATGAGTCAGTTGCAGAAAAGTTTTATTGGTTACAAGCACCATTTATTTATAGAGTTCATGATGTACCAGACATAGAAAAAGTAAATGACTTAAATAAATTCTTATTCAACTTAGGCTACAAAATAAGAGGTGTAAAGAAAGATGATGAAGATAGCATCCATCCAAAGGCTTTTGCACAAGTGCTAGAAGAAGTAAAAGGAAAACCAGAGGAGAGAGTTGTATCAAACTTAATATTAAGAACCTTGAAAGTTGCAAAATATGAGAGTGAAAACAGAGGACACTTCGGAATAGCAAGCAAATGCTACTGCCACTTTACATCGCCAATAAGAAGATACCCAGATTTATTTATTCACAGAGTAATATCTTCATATTTAAAACATGACTACAACATAAACGAAGAGCTAAGAAAAAAATATGAGATAGAAGCTGTTAAATATGCAGAAAGCTCATCTGAAAGAGAAAAAATAGCTCAGAAAGTAGAACGAGATGCAGAAGATATTAAGAAAGCAGAATATATGAAAGATAAAGTTGGAGAGATATATGAAGGAGTTGTATCAAGTGTTACACCATTCGGAATGTTTGTTGAACTAGACAACACAGTAGAAGGTTTGATAAGATTCGAAAATATGGGCAACGAATATTTCATATATGATGATGAAAGAAAAACGTTAGTTGGAGAAAAATCAAAGACAATGTACAAGATAGGAGACAGTGTAAAAATAGAAGTAATAGGTGCAGATAAAATAACAAGAAAAATAGACTTTAAATTGTGCAAAGAATAGAATAAAAGTATGAAGTTACTTGAAAACAATATGAAATAAAAAATCTCGCAGAGTAAAATCTGTGAGATTTTTTAAGACTAACCAAAGATTGCTCCTGCAGCACCAAGAACACCAGCTGTGCCAAGTCCCATTATTATTCCGGCAAGTACAACACCAGCCATAACTGCAATTACACTCTTTTTAAAATCCATATCTAAAAGGCTTGCTGCTAAAGTTCCTGTCCAAGCACCTGTTCCGGGAAGTGGAATTCCAACAAATAAGAATAGCGCCCAGTATAAACCTTTACCAGCTTTTGCTTCCAATTTCTTTCCGCCGTTTTCACCTTTTTCAAGACAGAACTTAAAAAACTTTCCGATAAATTTTTTATCAGAACCCCATACTAAAACTTTTCTTGCAAAAAAGAATATGAATGGTACAGGAAGCATATTTCCAACAATACAAATAATATAAAGCCATAATGGATTTAGTCCCATGCCTAATCCGAGAGGAATAGATCCTCTTAATTCAATTAGTGGTACCATAGATACCAAAAACATTAATGCATATTTCTTAAACATAATAAATTCAATCCTTTCCACATTTGTTTAGCTCTGCAGAGTGTGCAGAAAAATATTAACTTATAAATTAGTACTTACGAATTATAACATTATAGGAATGTGGTAGTCAATACAATTTGATAAAATGGGAAATGATACATTTTAATTAAGATGAATTTAAAATTTAGAATAAAAATACTTAATGTATGGAAAATTGAAACAGAATATTCACTATAGTGAAAACCTTGGTCGAACTTTGTCGATGAGATTTTCTTGACAATATAAAAGAATTAATGTACAATTTTGATATCAAAAGGAGGAGAGAGCTATGCCATTAATAATACCAAGTGCAGATTTAAGAAATAATTACAATAAAATTTCAAAGAGATGTCATGAAACTAAAGAACCAATCTATGTTACTAGAAATGGAGTGAATGATTTAGTTGTATTAAGTGATGAGGTATTCGAAAAAATGAGAAAACAAAATGAAGAAAGCGAAGAAGAAAGAATAGAGAGATTAATATCAGAAAAATTTGACAAACACTATAAGGATTTTAATGAATTTAAAGCAGATTTGCTAAAGAATGTTACAGAGGCAATAGAGGAGATAGAAAATGGTAAGGGAATTCCTATGGAACAAATAGTAGCGGAAATGGATGAAACATATAATATTGGAAAATAAAAAATATGAAATCATATGGTCACCAAAGGCATATAGAAATATTCAAGAAATATATGCCTTTACACTAGAAAAGCTAGGGAATGAGCGTTATGCTATAAAAATTGTAAAGAAAATACTGAAAGCGATTAATAGTTTAAGATTATTCCCGTTTATGTATCCAAAAATATATATTGATAGAAAATTTAAAAGACAACTTAGAAGAGCAACAGTTGGAAAATATGCCGTAATTTATGAAGTTGAAAATAATAAAATTTTAATTCTATACATATTTCATGAAAATCAAAATTATTCAAATCTTTTATTAAATCAAGAAAATCTAAATTAAAACTTATATAATATTCGCTATAGCGAAAGCAAATATTAATTTAAAATTTCTTTACATTTCCATAAAAATATGATATTATTGTTAATGTTAAAGCCTATGAAGAAGCAAAGTATGTAATTTGCAAATATATTTCAGAGAGCAAGGTTATAGCTGGAAGCCGTGCATATATAAATTACAGAAATTTCACTTTGGAGGTTTCTTTTTGAAGAGAGCAATCTTGTGTAGGAAAGAACGGTAGCAAACGTTATAGCTGTAATGAGGTTAATTTTATTAGAAGAGTTTAGTTGTAGATATTTTTGTAAGAAGCGTTAATAAGATGATAAATATTTATAAACTCTACTAAATTGTTAATAAAAATAGGTGGTACCACGGATATTAAAGTCATTCGTCCTATTAAATATAGAATATGAAGAGTATTTATATATTTAATAAGAGAATGGCTTTTTTGATGTAAAAATTATCAGTTGAAGAAAATGGCACGAGAAAAATTTGCATTTTATTATTTTTAACTGAAGTTAAAATATAAGAAAGGATTGTGATTTTAATGAAAGAAAAGCTTGAAGCAATAAGCAAGATGTCAAAAGAGAAAATTGCTGAAATTAAAGACAGCCAAGCCTTGAATGATTTTAAGGTTAAGGTTTTAGGAAAAAAAGGTGAACTTACAGAGATTTTAAGAGGTATGAAAGACATTGCGGCTGAAGAAAGACCAGTTGTAGGGAATCTTGTAAATAAAATCAGAGATGAAATTGAGCAAATGATTGATGAGAAGGAATCCGAGTTTAAGAATAAAGATTTACAAGAAAGACTAGAAAAAGAAAAGATAGATGTAACTCTTCCAGCTACTAAAGTAAAAAGAGGAAGTGAGCATCCATTAAACAGAGTAATAGAAGAGGTTGAAGATTTATTCGTTTCTATGGGATATGATGTTGTATCAGGACCAGAACTTGAAACTGACGAATATTGTTTTGAAAGGCTAAACCTTCCAAAGGGACATCCAGCAAGAGACATGCAAGATAGCTTTTACATAACATCAGAATATTTGCTTAGAACTCAAACATCTGCAGTGCAAGCAAGAACAATGATGGCAAATACAGAAAAGACACCAATAAGAGTAATTTGCCCAGGAAAAACTTACAGAAAAGAAGACGATGCAACACACTCACATCAATTTAATCAAGTTGAAGGATTGGTAATAGATAAAAATATTTCATTTGCGGACTTAAAGGGAACACTAGAAATATTCATGAGAAAAATGCTTGGAGAAAACACACAATTAAGATTTAGACCAAGTTACTTCCCATTCACAGAGCCATCTTACGAAGTTGATGTAAGTTGCTTTAAGTGTGGAGGAAAAGGCTGTAACTTATGCAAACAAACAGGCTGGATAGAACTTTTAGGTTCTGGAATAGTACATCCGAACGTATTAAAAATGAATGGATACGACCCAGAAGTATATAGTGGTTTTGCATTCGGCACAGGACTAGACCGTTTGGCAATGTTTAAATATGGAATAACAGACATGAGACTTCTATATACAAACGATGTGAAATTTCTATCACAATTTGATAGAATGGATAAATAGAAATTTCGCCCAATAGGGACGCCCATTTTGGGGCGAAAGAAAGGAAAGAGTTATGATTTTAAGTACGAATTTTTTAAAAGATTATTTAGATATAGATTTTGATACTACTGATAAAATACATGAGCTTGCAGAGAATATGACTAAGGTTGGCAATGAATATGACTCTGCTAAGAAGCTTATTGATGCTAGTAATTTGACTATTGGAGAGGTTTTAGAGTGTGAAATGCATCCAGATTCTGACCATTTGCATGTGTGCAAGGTTAATGTGGGAGATGAAGTTTTGCAAATTGTTTGTGGTGCTCCAAATGTTAGAAAGGGTTTGAAGGTTATCGTCGCACTTCCTGGTGCAAAACTTCCAGGTGGAACTATAAGCAAAAGTATGAAACGTGGAGTTGAGTCTAATGGTATGTTGTGCTCTATTGCAGAGCTTGGATTGGAAAGCAAGTTTTTAAATCCAGAGGATAAAGATGGAATACACGAGTTGCCAGCTGATGCTCCTGTTGGTGAGGATCCTATTAAATATATGCAGATGGACGATGGAGTTATCGATTTTGAACTTACTGCAAACCGTGGAGATTTACTAAGTATTTTAGGAATGGCTTATGAAGTTGGTGCAATTTATGATAAAAAGGTTAAAGATGTTGATTTGTCTCATGGACAAAATAACGAAAATATTGCAGATAGCTTTAAGTTAAATATAAATACAGATAATTGTACAATGTTCTTGGCTAAGAAAGTTGAGAATGTAGAGATTAAGGAAAGTCCAACATTTATTAAGAATAGACTTATTGCATGTGGAATAAGACCTATAAACAATGTTGTAGATATTAGCAACTATGTAATGCTAGAGCTAGGTCAACCTCTTCATTTCTATGATGCAGATAAACTTCAAAATGTTATAGAAGTTAGAATGGCTGAAAATGGCGAAAAGCTAACTACTTTAGATAATATAGAAAGAACACTTACATCAGATGATATTGTAATATCAAATGGAAAAGAGGCCATAGGTCTTGCAGGTGTTATGGGCGGACTAGACACAGAAATTACAGAAAATACTAAGAATGTAATAGTAGAAGCTGCAATATTTAATCAAGTAAAAGTAAGAAAAACTGCACAAAAAATAGTAAGAAGCGAAGCAAGTAATCGTTTTGAAAAAGGACTAGATCCAAACAGAACTTATATGGCTGCTGAGCGTGCTGTGAAACTTCTTGAAGAATATGCAAATGGAACTGTTGTTGGTGGAACAGTAGAATATAACAAAGAAGATATGTCTGACAAAGTAATAGAAATTACATATAAAAAAATAAATGATGTTTTAGGAACAGAATTGCCAAAGCAAGATGTTCTAGATGTATTTAGAAAATTAGGATTTAGTTGCAAACAGGACGGAGAAAAAATTGAAGTTTCTGTTCCAAGAAGAAGACTAGATATTTCTATTAAAGAAGATTTAATAGAAGAAGTTGGACGTATATATGGAGTTGACAATATTGCTTCAAAAGTACCAGTAATGCCAATAAAACTTGGAAGTTATGACAAGACTACAAGAGAAATAAGACACAAAATGATGAATTTAGGATTAAATGAGACTCTATCATATGTATTGGTAAATGAAAAAGAAGCAAAGAACTATGCAGGTTATGACAAGAAAGAAGAATTTGAGGCAATAAAACTATTATCTCCACTTACAGAAGACAGAAGCACATTAAGATGCAGTATAATTACATCTTTATATAAGATATATGAATACAATGTTGCACATTATAACAAAAACGTATCAATATTCGAAATAGGAAAATCATTCTACAAAAAAGACGAAACATACAACGAGGAAAACAAACTAGCATGTTTAATGACAGGCGATTTCTATGCAGGAATAAACAGCGAAAAGAAAGTTGATTTCTACATTATTAAAGGAATTGCAGAAGAGCTATTAGATTTCTTAGGATATGCCGGAAGATACAGTTTTGTTGTAAAAGACAATATGCCAAAAGAATTACATCCAGGTCAATCTGCATACATATCTGTAAATAACGATATAGTTGGAATAATAGGAAAAATACACCCAGAAATAAACAAAGAAGCAGTATTTGTAATGGAAATAAATCTAGACAAATTGCTAGAAAAGAAAACTGGAAAAATGAAATACAAAGAAATTTCTAAATATCCAACAGTAAAGAAAGACATAGCAATAGTCGTAGACAAAAAAATAACTGCCGGAGATATAGCAATGCAAATAAAAAAAGCAGCCGGTTCATTACTAATAAATAGTGAAGTGTTTGATGTTTACACAGGCACAGGAATAGAAGAAGGCAAAAAGAGCTTAGCGTATTCACTAACATTTGGAAGCAACGACAGAACACTAACAGACGAAGAAATAAATGCAATACTAGAAAAAATAATAGACAAACTTTCAAAAATAGGAGAAGTAAGAAACAAATAATATTTTCGCCCAATAGGGACGCCCCTTTTTGGGCGAAAATTCTCTAACAAAATATAGCAAAATTTGTCGAACGATTCTTTAATAAAATGAATAAAATATATTGAAAAAAATTAAATATATAGTATAATAATAACAGAAACTTTTTCAAGGGAATCATTTCAAGGAAGATGTGCAATCAAAGATTGCAAAAAAACAGGTATGCTGGAACATACCTGTTTTTTCAATTACTGATTAAATGTGTCAATAATTGACTTAAGAACCTGAGCTATTTTTAAGATATACTTAAATACAATTAATGCACTATGTAAAAACTTAAAAATTCTCTTAGAGTTCTTTTTCTTACGTACTTTCTTCTTCAAGAGACTCACCTCCTTTCAAAGAAGATAACATAATTATAATACATAAAAAATGCGAAGTCTGTCGAACGGTGTAAACATAATATAATATTTTTAAAATTTGTAGACAGCTGGTAGAAAATGTATTATACTAATACAGAATTTGAAAAAAATAGTTTTCGCCCAAGAAAGGGCGTCCCTAATGGGCGAAATTAATAAAAAGGAGAGTGCATATGGCAAAAGCAAAGACTGTTTTTGTGTGTAATGAATGTGGATACGAGTCTCCAAAATGGCTTGGAAAATGCCCAGCCTGTAATAGCTGGAATACTTTTTTTGAGCAGAAGGTTGTAGAGACTAAATCTACTGTAACAGGAAAAGCTGTAAAAGATAGAGCCGTACCACAAGTGCTAGATGAAGTTGTTGGAAAGAATGAGTCTAGAATTGATACTGGTATTGGAGAGCTTAACAGAGTTTTAGGCGGAGGACTAGTTAATGGTTCACTTGTTTTACTAGGTGGAGAGCCGGGAATAGGAAAGTCTACTCTAATATTAGAGCTCTGCGATAAAATTACCGGAACTGGAAAGGTTTTGTATGTTTCTGGCGAAGAGTCTGCTGAGCAAGTTAAATTAAGAGCAGATAGACTCGGAATAAAAAATAATAATATTATGTTTTTGGGAGAAACTGATATTGATGTAATTGAAGAAACTATTCTGGCAATGAACCCTAAACTTGTTATAATAGACTCTATTCAGACTATGTATTCAGAAGAAATTACGTCTGCGGCAGGAACTGTTAGCCAGGTTCGTGAAATTACATCTAGAATTATGAGAGTTTCTAAAGGACACCAGATTACCACCATAATAATTGGACATGTTACAAAAGACGGTAACATAGCTGGACCAAGGGTTTTGGAACACATGGTTGATACTGTGTTATATCTAGAAGGAGAAAGGTATTTTTCATATAGAATACTTCGCTCTGTTAAAAACAGATTCGGATCTACTAATGAAATTGGAATGTTTGAGATGCAAAATGAAGGAATGATAGAAATAAAAAATCCATCACAAATATTAATTTCTGATAGGGAAGACAATCCTCCTGGTTCTGTAATTGTTGCGAGCATGGAAGGAACAAGACCATTACTTATAGAGCTTCAAGCTTTAACTACGCCAAGTGTGTTTGGAATTCCTAAGAGAGCAGCAAATGGAATTGACTACAATCGATTAACAATGTTAATAGCTGTTTTAGAGAAAAAATCTAGTATGCCACTCGGCTCTCAAGATGTATATTTAAATGTTGTAAGTGGTATAAGATTAGTAGAGCCTGCAGTGGATTTAGGTACAGTACTTGCAGTTGGCTCAAGTTTTAGAAACTTGCCACTACCAAAAGACATGGTTGCAATAGGCGAAGTTGGTTTAACAGGAGAGATAAGAGCTGTTAATATGATAGAAAAACGTGTGAAAGAAGCTGAAAAAATGGGATTTAAGACATGCATAATTCCAGAAAGTAACAAAAAACTATTGAAAGATAACTTCAAAATGGATATAATAGGTGTTAGGACAATAAACGAGGCTATGCAAAAAGCTGGATTGAGATAGTTCGCCCAAAAAGGGCGTCCCTAATGGGCGAAAAAGGAGGAAGCATTTTGGCAACTACAAATAATGAGATTATTGAAGTTTTAAAAACTATTGCTCCGGGTACTCCTATAAGAGAAGGTTTGGAAAATATTCTTAAGGCAAAGACCGGTGGACTTATAGTTATAGGTGATGGCAAAGAGGTTATGGATATTGCTGATGGTGGTTTTAGACTGGATGTTGAGTATACACCTGCTAGATTGTATGAGCTTGCCAAAATGGATGGAGCTATAATTATTAGTTCGGATTTAAAAAGAATTTTATATGCAAACACACAGTTGATACCGGAGTCGAATATTCCAACAGTTGAGACAGGAACAAGACACAGAACGGCTGAGCGTACTGCAAAACAGACTGGAGATTTGGTAATTAGTATATCTCAAAGAAGAAATATTATAACCATATTTAAGGGATATGATAGATATGTTTTAGAAGATACTGCAAAGGTTATAACCAAGGCAAATCAAGCACTTCAAACTGCAGAGAAGTACATGAAAGTATTTGATAGTAAATTGAATTTGTTGAACGAATATGAATTTAATGATATAGTAACTCTAGAAAATGTAATTGTGGCAATCCAAAGAGCTGAAATGGTTATGAATGTTGCTGATGAAGTTCAAAAATCTATATATGAATTAGGTGAAGATGGAAGACTATTAGAAATGCAGTTGGAGGAGTTGATTGGAGACTTAGAAGTAGAAGAACTATTAATGGTAAAAGACTACTTAGTTCCAACCAAAAGAAAGAAACCAGAAGTGGTATTAGAAGAAATAAAGAAGCTATCTAGAGAAGACTTGATGAAATCTCAAACTGTTGCCAAACTGTTAGGTTATGGAGATTTTGACAATTATGATGAGGTTGGAGTTTATACAAAAGGTTATAGGGTATTAAATAAAATACCAAGAATGCCAAGTAGCATTGTAGAAAATCTTGTAAAATCTTTTAAATCTTTCCAACACATATTGGCAGCCGATATTCCACAATTAGATGAAGTTGATGGAATTGGAGAAGTAAGAGCAAGAACAATAAAACAATCATTAAGAAGAATGCAAGAACAATTTGTATTTGATAATGAAATTTTATAAATTATTTCGAGTGAAAATTTTGTGAATATTATTTACAAATTAAGCTAGATATAATATAGTAATAGGCAAAATGAGGCAGAAGATTGTAATTTTTCTGCATTAGAATAATAAAAACAAGGGAGAAGCATAAAAATGAAAAATTTTGAAAAAATAATACTAATAATAATTATAATTGCAGCAATAGTTGGAATTGGATTTTTAGGATATGGATATTATCAAAAATTAACTAGAACTGTACAAAATCCAGTTGCAACAATTGAAGTTGAAAACTTTGGAACAATAAAAGTAGAATTATATCCAGATATAGCACCAAACACGGTTGCAAACTTTATAACACTTGCAAACCGCGGATATTATGACGGAAAAACTTTCCATAGAACAGTTCCAGATTTCATGATTCAAGGTGGTTCTAAAGATGGTGATGGCAAAGGAGCTCCTACAATAAGTGATATTAAAGATGAAGGCTCTACAACAGAAACATATGCAATAAAAGGTGAGTTTATAGCAAATGATTATAGTAAAAACACTTTGAAAATGAAAAAAGGTGTAATTGCCATGGCAAGGGCAGATTACAGTAACGTAAGTAGTTCTCTAACAAAAAATGGTTATAATTCAGCAGATTCGCAATTCTTTATTATGAATGCAGATAATGATAATATAAATGGATTATATGCAGGATTTGGTGAGGTTATAGAAGGACTTGATGTTGTTGATGCAATTGCAAATGTAGAAGTAGTTACAAGAGAAAGCAATGCAGATGGACAAGACAAACCGGTAGATGAACCAAAAATAACAAGCATAAGAGTTGAAACTTATGGAGTTGATTATGGAGAGCCAGAAACAATTGAACCATTCAATTATTACAATTGGTTGATGAAACAATACTCTACTACAAAGTCTTCAAATAATTAAATAAAAAATTAAATAATTGGGCAGAATAATAGCAAATAAATTTTTATTTATTTGCTATTTTTTGTTGTATGAAAAAGAGTATATATGAGAAAGGAATTAGAACAACAATGAAAAGAAGATTGCTAAAAGCCTCATTAATGCTAACATTATTAGTAACATATTTTTATACGTGTGCTATAACATCAATTCCTCAAAATATTGTGATAATAGAAGGAGAAAAATTAAACTTAAAGATGGCGACAGGATTGTCGCTAATTTCGAAAAACCAAGATACGGTTTTAACTGCAAGCAATATTAATAAACAGAAAATAAGTGAAGCAGGAGTAGAAAAATTAAAATTAAGTTTATTTGGTGATATAAAAATAAAAGATGTAAATGTTGCAGTAGTACCAAAGACTACTGTAATACCGCTAGGAACGGCAATTGGCATGAAGCTGTACACAAAAGGCGTTTTGGTTGTGGGAATGTCTCAAATAAAAGATGAGAATAACGAAAAAAAGAAACCGTATGAAAATTCTGGAATAGAGCAGGGAGATACAATACTTGCGATAAATAACAACGAAGTTAGTAATACAGATGAACTTATCAAAGAGGTAAATAATAGCAATGGAAATGAAATAAAAATTAAGTATGTAAAAAATAATGAGACACTTGAAACGAGCATAAAACCGGTAAAAGCGAATAATGAATACAAACTAGGATTGTGGGTAAGAGATGCGGCAGCAGGAGTGGGAACTTTAACTTTTTACGAACCGAGTACAAATACATTTATGGCTTTAGGACATGGAATATCAGATATAGACACAGAAAAAATAGTTGATATTTCATCTGGAGAATTAATCACAGCAAATATTTTATCAATAAAAAAGGGCGTAAAAGGAACACCGGGAGAAATAAGAGGAACAATAGAAAATGGGTACAATATAGGAACGATAAATAAAAATACAAGTTTAGGCGTTTATGGAAGTGTGACGAATAAAAATTACTTAGATACATCTGGATATGGGGAGATGGAAGTGGCAACAAGAAGTGAAATACAAGATGGAAAGGCACAAATAATTTGTCAATTAGATAACAGTGGCAAGAAAACGTATGAAATAGAAATAGAAAAGATATATTTAGCAAATAATACAGATAACAAGAGCATGCTTATAAAGGTTACTGACAAAGAATTGCTAGAAAAAACGGGAGGAATAATACAAGGAATGAGTGGTGCTCCAGTAATACAAAATGGAAAATTTATTGGGGCTGTCACGAATGTGCTAGTAAATGACCCAACACAAGGATATGCTATATTTGCAGACATGATGATAAAGCAAATTAGGAGTGTGGACTAAAATATAAAAATCAGTTTACATTTTTTTATGCCAATGGTATAATGTGGGTGAAAACTAAAATTGGGGATAATTGAAAAGGAGGAAAAGCCATGAAAGAAATGATCAAAAGGACTGCAGTAGTATCTATTATTACTTCATTAATCTTTGCAGTTTTAGGAATTGTAATGATTGCAAATCCAGAAGCAGCAATAGAAATAGTAGCAGCTGTACTTGGTATAACAGTTATTGTTATAGGTGCAGAAAAAATAATAAGCTATTTCGTAATGAAGGGAAACCTAGATTTTTTCAATTATGAATTAATTTACGGAATTGTCGCAATATTATTCGGAATACTAATAATGACACACTCAAACACATTTGCCTCAATAGTAAGAATAATAATAGGAATATGGATTGCATATGCTGGTTTAATGAAAATTAATCTATCATTCAAACTAAAAAGTGCTAATATAAGTGCTTGGGCAGTTGTATTAATTCTTTCTATAATTTCATTATTAGCAGGAATACTAGTAATGTTTAGTAACACATCATCAATCGTAATATTAACAGCAGTTGTTATGATAATATATGCTATTGCCGATATAATTGATGAAATTATATTTATAAGCAACGTTGATAAAATACTTGAATAATGAAAAAAGTGCTCTTCATAAAGGAGGGCACTATTTTTTTCTAAATAATAGAAAATTATAATATCGTAGCTAATATTAATATTCCAATATTATCGTTATAAATTGTATTAAATTGTGATAATGGAAGCGGATTTTCACCGTAATCCTGCTTCTATGGTATAACCGGGAAGACTATAACGCTGTAAGAACCAGTCTTTATAGCCGGCAAAGCTAGATTCATATGGAACATCTGCAAGAGTGTAACCACTAGCTTTTGCAAACTGAAATCCAATGCTATATGAATTTTTAGGAGCATAGTTTTGAAATTGCCAATAAATTTCCTTTCCTTGTGTATGGTATGTAAGCATTATTCTAAAATTATGTGATAGTGTAAAATTGTATAAAGCTTGTGCTTCTGGTTCTGTAAGAGGAGCACTTCCAACATAGTTCATAGGGCTTGGAGATGTATAGCCTTGTGAATATTTTATTCTTTTTGCATTTTCCCATCCGGAAGGAAACTGCAAGTTTAGGTCGACACCATTGATGTTTGCTTTCCATCCACTTGGAAATGGAACGTCCGGATATTTTCTTGCTGTGTAACGTGCATATGTGTAAGCATTAGAATTGAAGTTTAGTGAGCCATTTACTAAATTTACTCCATCAGGATTTAACATTGGAACAATGTATAATGTACATTTAGTTAGAATATTTTTTACATTATAACCATAAATATTTGAATTTCTATTATAAGCCATACACATATTTTCAAAAAATGTCATAAGCAATGTTGAAGTTATCCATTCATTTGCATGTGTTGTCCCACAATAGAATACTTCTTTAGGACCAGTACCGAATCTTGATACAATAAATAGGTGCGCCAAGTACACTGTAACCAATGGTAATAACCTTAATAAAAGGATATCTAATAATTAATGAGTTTATGTTATCTTTTAACAATTTAGAATTATATTTAACAGATGAATCTACAATCATAATACCTCCAAAAAAATTGTAATTGTTAAAATATATTACAGTATTTGAAAAAATATGTGTCAATAGTTTATTTCAATACAAAATAATATTTTACACTAATCTTATCACAAGTTATTCATAAGAGATAGAATAAATTATTGAAATAAATATAAAATAATGATAAAATTATGATAACAAAATAAGGAGGAAATTTGATATGATTAATATAAGACCAGTATCAGACTTAAGAAATAAATACCCAGAGATAGAGGAATTAGTTTTAAAGGAGGATGAAGCAGTTTATTTAACAAAAAATGGTCATGGCTCAATGGTTGTTATGAGTTTAGAAAAATATGCTAAATTGATGAGTAACAAAGAATACGAAGATTATATTGAAAATGAATTAGATGAAGCAGATAGAGAGGCCGAAGATCCAAATACTAAATATTATTCCCATGATGAATTTAAGAAAATGGCTAGGAGGATACTAGATGGCGAAGAATAAATATACAATAAAAGACAATGCAATGGAAGTTAGACGAATTTTAAGTAGTAGAAGAAATTTTGATAAATTAATATAAGGAAATGAAAAAAATATGTTGACAATTAAAAATTTGAATGTTATCTTTTTATTTGTATAATTTAAGTAAAAAATGAGAAATGTAATATTAGGAGAATATGATGATAAAAATAAATGTAAAAAAGATAGTAAAAATTTTAGCAATATTTATAATTATAATGATAATGTGCTTATGCTGTACGGTACAAGCTGCAACGAATAAAAATGAACAAGTTTCAAATTTAATTGAAGATGTGACAGATGAGGAAGAGGTAGCTACAACAATAAAGGATTTAATACTTACAATAAATTCAGAAGGAATGAGCAAATCGTTACTTGCAGAGACTATTAATTTATATACACAACTTACTAAGACATATACAAACAGTGAGATTGCGAGTATGATAGAAGAAAACAAAAAGTACCTAGAGCAGGAAAATGTTGCTATGGACAATGTAAACACAGTTGTTACTTTTTTAAAGAGCGTGGACAGTAATCAATTAAATAAAGTACTACAACAAGTTGATGTTGACAAAATAGCTAATAAAATAAGCAACGGGGCAAGTATTCAATCTATATTAAAAGACATTACGGGAAGCATGAGTGCTGTTGAAAAGGTAAATTTCGTAATGGATATTTTATTATCTGCCTATGTAGTAAAAAATGTTTTAATTGTTTTAGTAGTGTTATTTGTATACAGAACTTTGTTAAGATGTGTTATATATAAGAAAGCTCATAAAAAAGCATGGGCACCATTTATACCAATATACAGAAATATAGTAATGTTGAAAATATGTGGAATGAGCCCATGGTGGTTGCTACTTTTACTAGTTCCAGTTTTAGGATGGATCATATTATTTGTAATATCTGTTGCAAGTAAATTTATGCTAGCAGAATCTTTCGGAAAAGGTACAGGCTTTGCATTTGGATTATGGCTGTTAGCACCAATATTTGAAACTATTTTAGTATTTTCTAGAAAAACAAAATACATTGGATTTGAAGAAGAAAATGAAGAATAATTGTAAAAATTTACAAAAAGCTTGAACTTTTCTTTTTTATGTGATATAGTGGCAATGGTTGAAAAACCAATTTAATTATTTAGTAGATATTTTCCTTCTTAAAAGGTACAGTGTCAAAAAATATTAAATCGAAATTTTAAGAAGGAGGTAAATAAAATGGCAGACAAAACTTTAGTATGCTCAGATTGCGGAAATGAGTTTGTTTTCACAGAAGGTGAACAAGCTTTCTACGCAGAAAAAGGTTTCACAAACGAACCAAAAAGATGCCCAGAATGCAGAAAGGCAAGAAAACAACAAAGATATAACAAAAATCAAGAAAACTAGTTGTTAAACATGAATAAAATAAGAAAAAAATGGAATACTATAAAATAGGATTCCATTTTTTGCGTTTATTAAAATGCAATTATTTTGAAGTTTTATCTTCTTTAGCAGAATCTGTTGCTGGTTTACTTTCATTAGCAGTAACGCCAACAGTTAATTCTGATGTACAGTGAGGACATCTTGTTGCCTTGTATTTTATTTCTGTTAAGCAGTATGGACAAACCTTTGTCTCTGGCTCTACGGGAGCTACAGGAGCTTCTTCTTTTTTATGTTTTTTAAACCTACCTTTCTTGTCAATAGAATGAACAAATTTATCATTCAATTCTTTCAATTTCTCAGGATGATTTAATTTGTTAATATATTTTACAACTAAGAAGATTGAAAAAGATATTATTAAAAAGTTTACTATTGTTGTTATGAAATTTCCATATTTTATTGAAGCACTACCAACTGTAAGTACCATATCAGAAAAATCAATCTTTCCAATTAGAATAGAAATACATGGCATTATAATATCTTCAACTAGTGATGTTACAATTTTTTGGAAGGCTGCACCAATTACAACACCAACTGCTAGGTCTACAACATTACCCTTCATTGCAAATTCTTTAAATTCTTTTAGCATAATACATACCCCTTTACAATTATATTATGAAAATAGAATACAGCAAACAACAAAAAATGTCAAATTTCAACAAAAAATACAAAATATAAAGGGGAAATACTTGAAATCAAAAATCAATCGTGATATAATGTCAAGCGATTATTGAGGAAAAGAGGAATAATTAAAATGAAAAGTTTAAGAAAAACTAAAATTGTAGGAACAATAGGACCTGCTTCTGAAAACAGATTAGAAGAATTATTCGATGCAGGATTAAATGTTTGTAGAGTTAACTATTCTCACGGAAGCTGGGATGAGCAAAAGGAAAAGACTGAAGCAATATTAAAAATAAGAGAAGAAAAAGATCTTCCAATTGCTTTATTATTAGATACAAAGGGCCCAGAAATTAGAACTGGAATGCTTTATACAGGAAAAAACACAAAAATTCAATTAAAAGATGGACAAAAATTCACATTATATAACGAAGATGTAACAGGAAACGAAGAAGGAGTTTCTGTAACATACAAAGAATTATACAAAGACGTTGTGCCAGGAACAAAAATATTAATCGATGATGGTGCAATCGAATTAAAAGTTGACGAAGTTGTTGGAAAAGATATAATAACAACAGTTGTACATGGAAATGGCTTAGGAAGCAGAAAAACTATGAACTTACCTGGAACAATAATAAGATTACCAGGTCTTGCTGATAAAGACATAGCAGACTTAAAAACAGCATGTGAACATGGTTATGATTACATTGCATTATCTTTTGCTAGAAACGAAGAAGATATAAAGAATGTAAGAAAAATACTAGATGAAAATGGTGGAAAAGACATTCAAATATTAACAAAAGTTGAAAATGTTGAAGGTCTTTCTAACTTAAATCAAATAATTGACTTAGCAGATGGACAAATGATAGCTCGTGGTGATATGGCTACAGAAACAGATTTCACAGAACCACCAGTAGTTCAAAAGAAAATAATCAAACTTTGCAACAAAGAGTGCAAACCAGTAATAACAGCAACACAAATGCTAGAATCAATGACACATCAACCATTACCAACAAGAGCTGAAGCAAGTGATGTTGCAAATGCTGTATATGATAGAACAGGTGCAATAATGCTTTCAGGAGAATGTGCACAAGGTGATTACCCAGTAGAATGTGTTAAAACAATGGTTAAAATAGCAAACAGAGTTGAACCAGAAGTTAACTACTGGAAGAGATTTGACGAAAATGATGATGTTGAATTAGATACATTAGCAAAAAATGTAGCTTATGCAACATGTGTAACAGCTAAAAACATGAAAGCTGATGCAATAGTATGTTATACACATTCAGGAAGTACAGCAAGAAACTTAGCAGGACTTGGAGCAGGTTGCCCAATACTTGCTATAACAGACAATAAGAGAACATTCCATCAATTAGGCTTAGTATGGAACGTAACACCAGTATTTGTTGATGCTAAAGAAACAATAAACAAAACAATTGAAGCTGGTATTGAAAAATTAAAATCAAAAGAAATACTAGAAAAAGGTGATTTAGTTATAATAGCTGGTGGAGACCAAATAATGAAAGATACAGAATCATCAGTAAACAAAACACTAGGTGGAGTATTAAGAGTATAATTAAATTTATAATATGAGGACGGAGAGCAATCTTCGTTCTTTTTTTTGCTAAAAAACAATAACTTCGCCCCAAAAGGGGCGTCCCTAATGGGCGAAAGTAACATTTATTTGCATGGTAACATAAAATGTACTAAAGCGTGTAAAACATGCTTGTATATATAAAGGAGGAAGAGAAAATGTACAGATGCTGTAATAAAAAATGTTGCACATGTAATAATGAAGAAGTAAGCCCAATAGACGAATCTTGTATGGATGTACAAGATACTGATTGTGAATGCAACTGCTGTTGCAATGCTAACAATAATGGCGGATGCAGTTGTAGCTATAACAATATGAATGAATGTGCATGTGGATTTGATGAGCAAGAGAGTGTGTTCCCATTAAACCCAATGCTTGGCCAAAGTTATGTGCCAATGCAAAAAATGACAAACGTATTTACTCCAATATGTGGATTAAAGAATGGAAGTTTGTTTCCAGAGCTAGTAAGCCCATATTATCCTTGCCAAAGCGTGGAGGATATTGAATATTTAAAGAGTAGAAACGAGATAGGAAAGGGGTGCAACACATGTTCTTAAATAATATGAATAGCTGTTCAAATACAGATTTAGAAGATTGCAAATATGAGCCAACAGGGATAAATGCTCAATTTGGATATAATACAGCAAATTTAATGACTAAGGAAAATTGCTGTACAAACAAAGATTGCTGTGACAAAAATAATGCAATAAGAGATGAAATGATGTGTAAGATTAGAGCTTTAAAATTTGCTGTAACAGACATTGGAGAATATTTAAACACCCATTCAGATGATAAAAGAGCAATTTGCTTACACAGAGAATATTGCCAAGAATTAAGAGATTTATCAGACAAATATCAGAGAATGTATGGCCCACTTAGCATTTATTTTCCCTGCAATAGCTGGAGATGGCTAGAAGAACAATGGCCATGGGAAAGGAGTGAAGAGTAATGTGGACATATAACAAAATGCTACAATATCCAATAAATATAAAAAATAGAAACCCTCAAATGGCAAAGGTAATAATATCGCAATATGGAGGACCTGATGGAGAACTTGGAGCTGCTTTAAGATATTTATCTCAAAAATTTGCAATGCCAAGTCAAATTGCGAAGGCTACACTTAACGATATAGGCACGGAGGAGCTGGCACACCTTGAGATGGTAGGAACTTTGGTGCACCAATTAACAGAAGGAGTTTGCCCAGAAGAATTGAAAAAAGCAGGATTAGGTCCATACTATACAGACCATGGAGTTGATGTTTACCCTCAATCTGCTGCAGGAGTTCCATTTGATGCAAATTGCTTAGCGTGCAAAGGTGATGTAATTGCAAACTTACAGGAGGACCTTGCTGCCGAACAAAAAGCACGTGCTACGTATGAAAAATTAATAGACTTATGTGCTGATGACAAAGACGTTGTAGATGTATTAAGATATTTAAGACAAAGAGAAGTAGTTCACTTCCAGAGATTTGGAGAGGCTTTAAGAGATGTACAAGACAAGATGGCAGAGAAGAAATTTTACATGAATAACATGAAATGGAATAATAACATGAACTCAAATATGAGTAATTGCTGTGGAAACAATAGTACAAATAACATGAATAATGGATGTTGCAACATGAGAAACGATAGTTCATCAGAAGCGTAAAATTGCTAAAAAGGACGATTTAACCTAAACTAAAAGAAAAATCTTTCCCTCGAGAGAGGGTTCTTTTTTATTTGATTGCGTTTTTTACTAATTAATGTTATACTATGTAACGAAGAAAAAATGTAATAAAAGAGGATACAATACAAATGAAATTCAAAGAAGTAATAATTGTTGTTTTAATTATGCTTATTTTTGCCATGGCAATGTTAATGTATATTGTTATTAACGATTCTATAAAAGCAAGCAGTGTGCCTATAATTAGTAATAATATTGAAAATATTACATGTGGTAACAAGAATAATGATGGAGATAATGCTAATAATAAAGTAAATAAAATTGAAAATTTACTAATTAATAAAGAAGATTCTAATAGTGCAGAGAAAAATCAAAAAGAAAATATAGAAATGCAAAATAAAGAAACAGCGAATGAGGAAAAGATTAATGAAGAACAATCAAATAATAATCAGACAACAAATGAAGAAAAAAATACAGAACAGCAAGAGACAGAACCTGATTATAATGTAGTGTTAGGAAATTATATAGATGTAAATGAAACTGTATATGCTACTACAAATGTAAATATTAGAGCATTTGATAATGCTTCTTGTGATAAAAAAGGTCTATTACAAAGAGATAAATCAATTACGAGAACTGGAATTGGAAATAATGGTTGGAGTAGGGTAATATTTAATGGGGAAGTAACATATGTAGCATCTAATTATCTAACTACTGAAAAACCACCAGAAAAAATACCAGTGAAAGTGCCTATAAAAAATAGAAATATAGACCCATTAAAACCAATGGTTACACTAACTTTTGATGATGGACCGAATGGAACTGCTACTCCTAAAATTTTAGATATACTTGAGAAGTATAATGTAGTTGCTACATTTTTTGACTTAGGAACTTGTATGGAAAATTACCCCAATATTACAAAAAGGGAAGAACAAATTGGTTGTGAAGTTGGAAGTCATACATATTCACATCAAAATTTAAATAAACTATCTGGAGAAGAAATACAAGATGATATTTCAAATGCGTCTAGGATCTACGAGAAAACATTAGGTCATACACTGTATTTAGTTAGGCCACCATATGGAAATGCAAATGTAACTGTTAGAAGAACTTTGAAATATCCATTAATAGGATGGGATGTAGACTCTTTGGATTGGAAAACTAGAGATAAGAAAAAAATACTTGAAGAAGTGAATAAAATATCAAATTTTGATGGAAGAATTATATTAATGCATTCTATTTATAATTCAACTGCAGAAGCTGTTGAAGAACTTGTGCCACAACTGTTGGCAAAAGGATATCAATTAGTAACTGTTTCGGAAATGGCGAAATATAAAGAAAAAACATTGCAAACAAGTACAGTATACTATAATTTTAGATAATATATAAGCTCTAATTATACTTAATAATGATTAAAAACTATTAAATGTAATAAAAATGTAATAAAGTGCAGAAAATGTTGATACATAAGAAAAAAATAGAAAATACTATAAAAAAATAGTTGAAAAATGTATAATTATTAGTATAATTTAAGTATAGGATAGGCAAAAGATGTATATGGAAGGTATAATAATATGAAAAGAGAGAATGGAATAACGTTAATTTCGCTAGTAATAACAGCTATGGTTATGGCAATTCTGGCTGGGATAACCATTAGTGCAACAATTGGAGATGACGGCTTACTAACAACAGCACAGAACCAAAAAGAAAAAATAAAAAACAGCAGTGTAGTAGCACAAGCACAAATTCAATTGATGAAACAAAGTGAGAATGATGAATCTGGTATTAATTATAACGAACTGGGAAAAAATTTAGTACAAAGTAAAATGATAAATTCTTATACGACAACGGAAAATGGATTAATTGGAGGTATTACTGAAAGTAATAATACTCTTGTTGTGTGCAATTCAGAAGTACAAGTTGTGTCAAAATCAGAACAAGAAAAGGTAGTAAATGGATATAAGGTAAGCAAAGATAAAACAACACCATATTCAACCATATCCTTTACTGCAGTTCAGCTAAAAGATGGAATTAAAACCATAGTATTACCTGACAATACAACGGTGCAGTTTAATAACGATTTAATGGCTACTGCAACATATTCAATATTGGAAACAGGCACATACAATTTTAAAATTATTGATACAAAAGGAAAACAAACAGAGCAAACAATAAATGTAAAAAGCATAAAAAAAGATGCAATTATATTAGCAACAGATAAAAACGATTGGACCAACACAAATGTTATATTAGAGGCGACTTATCCGCAATATTCTAGTGATTATATAAAGGAAATAAGTACGGATGGGGGAAAAACATACAGTACGTATACCAATAAAATATCGGTTAGCCAAAATTGTGATATAAAGGCTAGAGTAAAAAAGGGAGATCAAATATTTTTAGAAAATTCTTTATCTATTTCAAAAATTGATAAAGATAAGCCAACATCTCAAGTTACAGTATCAAAAATAGTTTTTGGATTAAATGCACAAATAACTGGAAGTGATGTTGGAAGTGGACTAAATTACAATAAATGCAAGTATATGATAAATAATAGCTCTACTAAATTAGGAGAGAATGAAGCTTTATACACTACTGGAACACTTTCTGGTGGCAGTGCATCATTAAAAAAAGTTATGGCAGGTGGAACGTATTATGTGCATGTATTAGTAACTGATAAAGTAGGAAATAAAAATGAAATTGTGTCTAGCAGTGTTGTTGTTGATAGTGTATTAAATTATGCATACACTGGTTCATCACAAAATGTAGAATTATTACCAGGAAAATACAAACTTGAAGCCTGGGGAGCACAAGGAGGATATCGCTCTAGTACATCTTATGCTGGAAAAGGAGGATATTCGGTTGGAACTATTACATTAACTGCAAATACGAAACTATATGCTTATGTTGGAGGTTCTGGAAACACAGGAGGAACTAGTGGTGGCTTCAATGGTGGAGGAAAAAGAGATAACTATAATGGAGGCGGTGGTGGAACTGACTTTAGAATAGGTTCAGACTCGCTATATGCTAGGGTAATTGTAGCTGGTGGTGGAGGATCTGATGGAGCAACCAACAAGACAGGAATGTATGGTGGTGGAACTTCAGGAGGAAGTGCATCACAAAATTATGGTAATGGTGGACAAGGAGGAACTGCAACTTCTGGAGGCGCTGGCTATTCGAGTGGAGCTAATACACCAGGTTCATTTGGAAAAGGTGGACAAGGCTATAATCGTTCGAGTGGATATGGTGGCGCTGGTGGAGGCGGATGGTACGGTGGTGCTGGAAGCTATCCAGACAGTTCTGGAGACGATGATCGTGGTGGCGGTGGAGGATCTGGATATGTTTATACATCTTCAACTGCATCAAATTATCCATCAGGCTGCTTATTGAATAGTAGTTATTATTTAAGTAATGCATCTACTACAGCAGGAAATGCAAGTATGCCAGCTACGACAAGTGGAACAGAAACAGGACATTCTGGAAATGGATATGCAAGAATAACAAATATGAATTAATAAAATAGAAATGATCACATTATAAATAAAAATAATGTGATCATTTTTCTAGACATGCATATAAATATTGCTCTAAATCTGAAGTATCTATTATTGATTTTATACTAGCATTAAAAAGTTTTTGTGGTGAAATTTTGTGTAAATTTAAAATGTAACCATTTTTTAGAGAAAGTTGTCTTAAAAATTCTCTTGTTGTTCTGCCGTTTCCTTCTCTGAAAGGATGCAAAACATTTAATTCTGCCCAGTAATATGCTAATCTTTCCGCAAATTTTTCTTTTGTTAAATTGGCTAAGAAATTTTCACTTTTTAATTCTGAAAGCAATCTTGTAAGTTCATTCTCAATATATTCCCATTCGGCAAATTGAAAACAATCTTTTGCAATATTTTCGGTTCTAAACAATCCTGCAAAAGGGTATATGTCTTCAAATAAAAACTTATGAATACTCACAAAGTGTGATACATCAAATTTTCCTGTAATGCCTTGTTTGCTAAGAGCCATAAGTTTTAGCCCAATAACACTAGTTTCATAATTTTTAAGTGCAATAGGGTCTTTAATATTCATTTTATTAACTAACACATTAGTGCCTTTATAGCAATAAACGGAATTTTTAGATTCGTACATAACAAAATCCTTTCTATATAAAATGAAAAATGATATATAAAATTATATACCATTTATATTTTATAAAATTGTTTTATAGATTGCATTGCATCTTCCATTGATATTTTATTGTCTGCAAAGTCGTTTAACAATGAAATATCATTTGCAGATAAATTTTGATTTTCCATTTCCATAGAAGTTTTTATATTATTTATAATGTTAATTTTTGTATTTTCAGGAACCATTTTTATATCTCCTTTCAATAACCAACTACATTTCTATTATACCACAAAATGAGCAAAATTACTAGTGTTTTAACAAATTTTGTGTTAATTCCAAATGTAAAAACACAATAATAAAAGACCATGTTTTCATGGCCTTTTAAACTAATTTAAGTTATTTAAAATGTTTGGTAACATTTGTTTCTTTCTTGATACTACATTGTTTAACATTGCTGTGTTGTTTTCAAGGTTAACTCCGAATGCTTTTTCTACTGTGTCGGCCTTGTTTCCAATAGCTATTATTTTTGAATTAGCATTTAAAATATCTGTTGCAGCAAACATATAGAAATCTAAGTTCTTTTCTTTAATTTCTTTGTTAATAGCATCTTCTAATTCAGATTGTCTGCTAAATACAGAATCTAAATCGACAGCATTTACTTGTGATATTTCGAACTTTGCGTTTTTGTCATTAAATTCTTTTGAATCTATGTTTATAACTTGGAATGGAGTGAAATCACTAATATCTGTTCCAGCTTTTAGCATTTCTTTTCCATAAGATTCTATATCAACGCCAGCAATTTTTGCTAATTTTTTAGCAATTTCTTTATCTTGTTCTGTGCAAGTAGGTGATTTGAATAATAAAGTGTCTGAAATTATAGCACTTAACATTAAACCTGCTGTTTGTGAATCTATATCAACTTCATTTTGTTTGTATAATTTGTATAATATTGTACAAGTACATCCAAGAGGTTCTGTTATAAAGTAGATTGGTTCTACTGTTTCTAATTTTATTTTGTGATGGTCTACAACCATTTTTACATGAGCTTTTTCAATTCCAGAAACGCTTTGAGAAAATTCGTTGTTATCAACTAAAGCAACATCACAATTTTCATCAACACTTGTTAAAGTTTGTGGTTCTTCAACTTCAAATGTTTTTAAAGCATATTTTGTTTCTTTATTAACTTCACCTAATTTGTAAGCTACAGCATCAATTCCTAAAGCTTTTTGTAATTTTGCAAAAACAATAGCTGATGCAATTGAGTCTGTATCTGGTTTTGTGTGTCCAAAAACATATAATTTATTCATATTTAATCTCCTTTAAAAAACAATTAACATTAAGACACATATAGTTTCAATGTATCTCTAACTCCTTAATTATACCATAAATAGGTAAAAACGTCAATGGTTACATAAAGTGGAAAATTAAAATATATAATTCATTTGTGATAATGTCTTAATAAATCATTTGAGAAAATAAAAAATTACTTGATAAATTGGCAAAAAGCATATATAATCGAGTTGCAAAATAATAGCAAAAGAGACCCGGAAAGGAATATATGAACATAGACTTTGGAATGTTTACAAGAGAAGAAAACCATCAAGGTTTTATAAGTGAATTTTTAAAGGAGCTAGAGAAGGGACTAAGAAATATGAATAATGAGATAAAAGAATATACAATAGACAGATTTGAAGGAGATTTTGCTGTTTGTGAAGACCGTGATACTGGTGAAATGGTAAATTTTAAAAGAGATGATTTACCACAAAATGCAAAAGAAGGAAGTATTTTAAAATGTTCTAATGGAAAATTTGAAATAGACAGCAAGCAAGAACAAGAAGTATCAGAAAGAATTAAACAAAAGATGGATAATTTGTGGAATAATTAATTAAAACAGCAGAAAATAGATTTTTGTTATGGGGGAAAATAAATGGCAAAACGTAAGAATAAGAAAAATCAACAGGCATTAAAAGGCTTAGTTGCAGTAATTATAATTGCTATAGTTACAATTTTAGGAGATAAAATAAAGCTAGATAATATTAATAATTTGGTTGAAGAAGTTAGCTCGAATAATGTAGCAACTAATCAGGTTGTTGCAGACTCGAGCGAGGCAGTAGATGGAGAAGATGTAGATGTTTATTATCTGGATGTGGGGCAGGCTGATTCTATTTTAGTGCAAAGTAATGGAATGAATATGTTAATTGATGCAGGTACCAACGAAGTAGACGTTTACAACTCGTTAGCTCTCTTGACGAATAACTAAATAGTCATTCAAGTTATAAATATATTATCAAATCATTTAAAAAAAATCAAGGGATTTTTTAAAAAATGATGAAATAGAGTAATAAAAAATCACTCTATTATCTTCTTATTTTTGCAAATAGGGCATTTGCCTTTCCTGGCTACTTGTTGATATACTTTTCTAGAATAAGACTGTCCACAAATTGAACATTTCCACCATATATCTACATGACTTCCTTTTCCAATTTCATTTGGATGTATAATATTTTTTTCGTAATCCCAAAAGATTAATAATTCAGGATTAGTTATTGTTAAATCGTTATAACCGCTTAAAACTTGTCTTCCACTACAAATTGGACAACCACTTCCTGAAGAACGTGAGCCTATATCTGCTTGCCATTCATGTCCTTTTGAACAAATCCACCATACTTTTTTCTTAGTAAAGTTCATTACTTCATCAGGTTTAATACTATTTTTTGAGTAATTCCATTCTTTAGATAGAATAGGATTTGTCGTTGCTAAATCATTATAGCCTTTTAATACCTTTTTGTTTGCACAATATGGACAACCTGTTCCTTTTACTCTATTATAAATACTCGCTTCATAGCTGTGATTTAAATCACATATCCACCATACTTTTATATTTGAGCCACTTGTTAATTCATTAGGTGCTATTTTATTTTTCTTAAAATCCCATTCTTTTGATAAATCTGGATATTCTGTTTGAAAATCATTTTCTCCTATTTTCAATTTACTTGGTTTTTTTACATTTAATCTTCCTGAACATCTTGGACAACCACTTCCAGTTGTTCTACTATATACAAAAGCTTGCCATGAATATCCACATTTCTGACATTTCCACCATACATTGATATGAGCTCCTTTAGAAATTATTTCAGGATTAATATCAACATTTTTTTGATAATCCCATTCTTTAATTAAGTCTGGATATTCATTAATAATAGATTCTTTCTTTTCACCTTTTTGATATAATGAATAAATCTCATTAAAATCTCTTTCTACGTCTACATCTATTTTTTCTACTTTCAAATACTTTAATAATTTTCTCAATACGTCGTTCATATATGAATGATCATGAGTCAATGTAGATATTCTAAAATCTATTGATGTACTATTTAAAATAGGTAATTCAGGTTCTCTAATTCTTATTAGTTTTATTTTTTTACTTTCACATAATTTGTTTTTTTCTAAATCTTTTTTAACACTTCTATGAAAGTATTGTCCGTCATATTCAATACCTATGTTCATGTTTGGAATAAAAACATCAAGTTCTTTTTTACCAATTTTATAATTCTCTATTAAATGGATATTTGCATTATTCAAATAATAAACTATTGATTTTTCTGAAATAGAAGTTTGTTTACTCGAATTACATATTGGGCAAAAATGATTTTTCGCTCTGCTAACAACTGTTGCATACCATTCATGACCTTTTTCACATTTCCACCATGCTTTTTTTGTTGTTCCAGCAATTATTTCAGTAGGCTTAATTGTATTTTTTTCATAGTCCCATTCCTTTAATAATTCAGGATTCGTTGTTGCTAGATCATTATAGCCTTTTAATAATATTCTATTTGAGCAAATAGGGCATCCTCGTTTTCCATTTTTTGTTCTATTAACTATTATAGACTTCCAAGAGTGTCCATTTTTACATTTCCACCATACACTGATTCCGCTTCCTGAAGATATTTCAGTAGGTTTAATAATGTTTTTTTCATAATCCCATTCTTTTAATAATTCAGGATTGGTTGTTGCTAAATCATTATAACCTTCTAACACTTTTTGTCCAGCACAATATGGGCAACCTGTTCCTTTAATTCTATTTCCAACACTAGAAATATAAGAATGACCATTTTTGCATTTCCAGTAGAATTTCAAATGTGAACCTTTTATAATATCATATGGGTTTGTTGTATTTTTATCATAATCCCACTCTTTTAATAATTCTGGATATAGAGTTGCAAAGTCATTGAAACCTCTTAAAATTTTTTGATTTGAACAATATGGACATTTATTAGATTCATGTTTTGTTCTATTCAAAGGGGAGTTCTTCCAAGAGTGTCCATTTTCACATTTCCACCATATCATTTTTCCAGATTTAGGTGAAACTTGACTAGGAAGAATGGTATTTTTATCATAATCCCACTCTTTTAAAAGTTCTGGATTTTTAGTTTTTAAATCATTTATTCCTTCTTTTACATACACTCGTTTATTATCTTTATAAGTACATTCTTTACAAATAGTAGTGTGTGATTTAGCACAAATTGGTGACTGCCATTCTTTACCACACTTTGAACATTTCCACCATACTTTTTTATTAGATTGATATAAGAAATCTTCAGGTTTTAACCCTTCATTTTTTTCATAATTCCAAACTTTAACAACATCAGGAAACTTGTTTATTAATGAGTTGCTTACATTTTTAATTTTAGCATTTGCAAGACCAACTTTCTTATGAGCACAAAAAGGGCAACCATGTTTCTTTCTAAGATAAATCTGTGTTCTCCATTTATTTCCACATGAGCTACAAATCCACCATGCTTTTTTTCCACTGCCTATATTAAGTTTTGTAGGATCTAATTCAATATTCTTTTCATAATCCCATTCTTTCATTAATTCTTTATTATTAATTAATTTATCTGACATAAATAAAATCACCTTTAATAATCCAGTATACTACTATTCTTATTTACTTATTTTTTCAAAGAAATGACCACTTAACATCAAACCACTTTCAACAATTGTAACTTCTTGTTTAGTTTGTGATTCTTTATATTCTTGATGCCCATCTTCAGTAATTTGTGGAATACTTAAGCCATATTCAATATAAAGTTTACCATCTTCAAATGACCATGTTCCACTTCCATTTGGGCATATCATTGTTTTATCGCTTTTTAATGCAATAATAGCTTCTTTTCCATTCCACGTATTTGTTTTATATGTTCCAACAAGATTCTGTTCATCGTTTTTTACTGAACTTGAATTTATTCCATTACTTTCTTTAACATTCATTCCTATTATAAAGCCAATAATTCCTGAAACTAATGCAATTATAATGCAAATTAAAATCATATTGGTTTTGTTCATACTTATTCCTCTTTCTATAAATATATATTTATCTGGAAACTATTATATCAATTTTAGTCGATTTTTACAATAAAATCACTAATAATTAAAAATAAAATAGGACGTAGGGAATACAATTTATTCTCTACGTCCTGTGTATTATAATTCTAATAGTTCGATTACGTCTGCAAAACCATTTCTATAATACTTCTCATTCCAGTAATATAAGTAGTCCATAAAATTTTTATCAAGTTGATCTAGTTGCTTCTTAACATATTCCTTATTCTGTTCAGGAACATTCTTAAGTATTTTATCTGCAATCTCATCAAAGTAAATACAATACTTTTTATCTTGAGGAGTTATCTCACAAAAGGCTGTTTCTCCTCTAAATTCTATCCATTCTTTTAATAAATCATCTTTTACTTCTCTTAAATTCTTCATTCGCATCATCTCCTATACATATATTAATTCATTAAAAATTATTTCTTCTGCTTGATTCTTAAAATTATTCATCATACCAACCCAATAAAGCATATCTGTATTTTTCATATCTTCTGTTAAATTACTTTTGACTTTTAGTTGTTTGATTATTTGTTCTACTCTTTCAGTTGCAGTTTCTTGAATTTCTTTTAAATGGCTATTTAATGTTCCATCCATTAACATTATTGAGTATTCAACTTTTTTATTTTCTTTTAAATAATTTAATCGCATTCTACCATATTTATTAAGAATTATCTTTTCCTGCTTTGGTATTGTTAAATTTGGAATATAATAATCTCCTTCTAAATGATATTCAATTCCAGTTCTTTCATCTATTTTTGTTTTTGGTAATTCACTATTCATAACTATTTCTCCTTTTTTTCTTTTATTTTTAATTTTTCGTAATAATCTAATTTAGCTTTTTTTCTTACTAAATACATACATTCTTGAACAATCCATTTTAATTCATTTGAATATGCTCTAAATATGACACCTTCTTCTAATTTTCCTTCTGTTTGTTTTTCATATACATAAACATATTTTTCAAACTTTTCATTTAATTGTTCAGCTCTACATTTAATCTCTTCATCTTTACAGTTTTTATTATCTATAATAATCTGCATTAATTTATTATACTCTTCTCTACTAAAATAGATATTATCTTTATTTGACATACTTTAGAACCCTCCTTAATTCAAATTATATTCATTCTTATTTTTTCCTTTTTTCGCCTGTATTTCTGTTAGTTCATCTTTAGTTAGTATTTTCCTGCTTGGATTTTTTACTATTTCTGCATCATTATCATCAAATATTCCGCTTGTTTCTAAGTCTTCTGCAACTATTGTATAATTTCTTTTTTCTTCTGGAATATCCTCAAATTTTTCATCCATAATTTTTATTTGAAATCTTTTTATCAATCTTCTCCAAAAATCCTTGAATCTACTTAATTCCGTTTTTACTTTATCTAATGCCAACTCTAATTTATTAATTTTTTTGTTTTTAAATTCAATCTCTTCTTTTAAATTAGCAATAGTGGTATCTTTCTCGTTATTACTATAATATAATCTATCTCTATCATTTACTAAGTCTTTATAATTCTGTTCAATATTATCAATAATAACATTTAGATTATTTACACCTTTTATAATTCTAGTAGTGTCTTCTACTTCTTTAGCATAATTTTTAATTTTTTCAACATCTTCATTTGAAATTTGCTTATTATTCTTATTAAATGTTGATGGTTTTAAATTATCTAATATATTATTTATTTCTTCTGTCTTATAATTTAGCTTATCACTCTTGTTATTAGCTTCTTTAAGTTTTTTTGCATTCTTCTCTTGCTCTTTTTTTAATTTTCTATAACCATCCATTTCTTTAACATGAATATCTTTATTTCTACCTTTTTGTTTAGTTTTTAGTCTGCTATCAACACCATAAAACTTGTTGTATGACTTGATACAAGCATTTCTCATTTTGTCTTGAATAACAGTTAATGATTCTTTAGTAAATACTTTAGATTTACCAACTTGTTTTTTCATACCTTTTTTACAATTATCAATTACTGGTATGCCAACAACATGCATGTGAGGAGATGTTTCATCAAAATGTATTGTTGCATTAGCCACTTTAAAGTTTGGAACTATTTTATTTAAGTCTTGAATTTGCTCATTATATACATCAATCATTTTGAATCTATATTCATCATCTTTGTCCTGCCAAAAGTCCATATCTCCGAGTTCTATTATAATTTCACAGGCAATATCATTCTGTAATGTACAAGCTTTTTCAAAGTAATTATTTATTTTTCTATCATTTCTAGTCTGCTTATTATTAAACTCAATACGAGATTCTTCAAATTCATCTATATATACTTGCTTAACATCTTCTACAATATCGTTAGTTCCATATATAGTAGTAATCAATTCTCTTTTATTATCATAATCTCTTAAATTATGCTTATTAACTCTAGACAAGTCATTTGCATTTTGTATAGCATTATTAGATAGAGAAGTAGTACCAGATACGTTTCCTTTAGCTGTTCTTTTAGCCACTTTACTTTTGTTTTTATCACTACCCAAGTGAAAAGAATATGCTAATTCTTGTTCCATAAAAAGTACCTCCTTGAATTTGCTTCGAAGCACAGGACTTTGACTCTGTCATAAGTCCTAACCCCCTATGAGTTTTGACATACTATCAAAACTCGGGGGCTCTACGAGGCAATAAATTTTCTCCCAAAGGGATAAAATTTATTCAAATTAACTATCGCCACTTTCATTTTTACTTTGTAAAAACAAAACGTGCCACGTTAATTTGATTGTTGCAACATAGCCCATAGTTGCAACAATTATTTAGTGTCTTCTTTGGAGAATTTAACTGGCTTCACAACAATTTCTACTGGCTCATCTTTCTTATACGTAATAGTTGTTTCACTATCATCTGGTATTGCATTGAAGTAGGATTCTACATTTTTGATATCTTCCACATGGATTTCATCATCTCCATCTATATAAATTATTCCAAATCGATACTCTTCCATTTTATTATCTGGATCTAATTTATAATAGTCTTCTAATGGGAATACTCTAACAATAGCTTTATTATCAGCAAAATCAAAGCAAAACATCTGCTTTTGCAAATAATATGTTGCCTCTGTAAAATGAACATCATAATATTGCTGTAATCTCATTATTATTTCTCCAAATTCTTTCTCTGGCAAATAGTTACTAAATCTAACACTTCCTAATACATTCCCTAGTAACATAGGTTTAGTTGTATCAATATATCCGTTATCATATAACTCCTGACATGGTTTACAAATAGAATCTCTAAAATTAATTTCATTTACAATTACTTCATTTCCTATAAGAGCTAGTTTTATTTCATCAACATATTTCATTATAAGTTCAGCTTGTTCTTCACGAGTATAATCTTTCCATGTTCTTGTTCTTTCTTCATATTGCTTATTCATCATCATTCTATTAAGAAAATCAATATCTCGTTTTAATAATATATCTTTTGGAGTAAATCGTAATTCTTCTGCACAATCTGTAGCTTCTAATTCTTCTTTTAACTTACTTATGGCTTTTTCTACAATAGAAGTTTCATTATTATATATATCTAAATCAAATGCTCCATTAATATAAGCTTTTCTAATTCGTTCAAGTTTTGCATTTTGTTCGTCAAGTTCTGATTTTAGTTTATCTCTAGGCTCATCAAATCTTTGTCTTATCATTGGCAAAAAGAATTGATTTACAACAGAATCATATTCTACTAATTCATTTATAAATTGATTAAAGTATTCATTTATAGCATTTTCTTTAACGGATATTTTACAATCATTACAATAATAGTAGAAGTATGGGGTTCCATTTTTCTTAGTAGTAGCTTTACCACCTAAAATACGATTACATTTAGGACATTTTAATTTCTGTAAATATAAATAGGTTAGTGTTCTTTGAAAGCTCCTTGAGTTTTTCTTTTTTTGAACTTGGCAATCTTCCCACATTTCTTTAGAGATAATAGGTTCTACAACATTTTCGTAATAAGTAGGGGTTTTAGTTCTCTTTCCGTGAACAAAGTCTCCCTTATATATTTCATTTTGAAGAATATTTTGTATTGTTGAATCTCTCCAGTTATTTTTACCTAAAACTTTTTCTTCATTAAATAATGTACTTATTTTCTGATAAGAATAGCCATTATAGTATAAATCAAATATTCTAACAACAACATCTTTCGTAGAATAATCAATTACAAGAGTTTTATTTTCATGTTTATAGCCTAAAGGAGCAATATGAGGAATATGTCCTTGTTTTATTGCACCTGCTAAACCTATTTTTGTTCTCTCACTAGTTCTTTCAATTTCGTTTTGACTTACACTTACTAAAAGCCTTGAAATCATCTTACCATTTGCGGTAGTTGTATTTATATCATCATTAACACAATCTATATAAGCATCATTTTCATCTAAAAATGTAATAAGTTCTTCCCAATCATAAATACTTCTTGTAAATCTATCTAATTTTAAAGAAATAATTGTATTTATCTTTTTAGATTTAATATCTGCTTTTAACCTTTCAAACTCTGGTCTATAATTACCTGTTTTTGCACTTATTCCAGCATCTTGATAATAATCTATAATTTCATAACCCTTAAACTTACAATAAGCTTCTAATCGTTCTTTTTGTTCTGGAAGACTAAAGCCTTCACGTACTTGGTCTTCAGTAGAAACCCTCATATATAATCCACATTTTTTCTTTTCCTCAACCAATTTATAAACCTCCTAACAAAAAAGAGACATCAAAGAATACACACAAGTTATTCTTGACATCTCTTGACTATATCTGTAATACAATATATTTTCTTGAAATAATCCCCAAACATATTATCAGCTCCTAACGAGTAAACATAATTAATTTATTGTCAGTATTATATCACGATTTTCAGAAATGTCAAACTTTTTGGCTATTTTATGCTGTTTATATAATATTCTAATTCTGATAATTTTATCTTTTTTGTCAGATTGGATATATAAACATCATTAGAATAGTTAAAGACGAGAAATGTAGTATCTTTTACTATCACTCTATGTGGCTCAATATAAGAAATATTGGTTTTATCAATTTTTCTTATGCTACCATTAACAAAAGTAGGAGTAACCTTTGAGAAATTACATATAAATTCTAATCTTTTCTTTAAGTTTTCCTCAAATCGTAATTCTTTTTTAATTATCTTCATTTCAAGCACCTTCCTTTCTTTTTAGAATATTGGATGATGTTTTTTGGGCAAAGAAAAAAATCATCCAACTACTTGAATGATTTTTTCTATCTGTTAGTTCGAACAGATACGTCGTTGGTACCACTGATGGGACTCGAACCCATATGGTTTCCCGCTGGATTTTGAATCCAGTGCGTCTACCAATTCCGCCACAGTGGCATATGTGAAATTTACTTTCATACTATATCACATTTTTTTTTACTTGTCTATAATTTTTTCTGTAAATTATTGAAATTTATTTTTTTAATTGTTACAATATATATTATAAAAATACAGTGAGAAACGAGATTGTTTTTATTGTAAAAATCTTAAGAAAAAGAGAGGAAAAATTATGAATAGTAAAACGATGAATATTGTGTTAATGGTAATTATTGCTTTAATATTGGTGGTTACGGTTGTTATTGCAGTTATGACGTTTAGCAATCATACTCCACAGCCCCTTCCAATGCATAATGAAGAAAATGTAGAAGCTAATGTAACAGTTGAAAATACTATAAAAAATGAAATTGTTGAGCAACCAGAAAATTTATCAACTTTGAAAAATAAAGGTGAAATTGCAAAGGTAAGGTCTGTATATACAGATGAAAATTTTAAAACTGTAACAGTACCAGCAGGATATGCTATTATTAAGGATTCTCCAAATACTAATGATGGAATGGTAATTTCAGATGTTGCAGATGATGATTTAGATAATTCGAAAGAGGGAAATCAGTTTGTATGGATTCCTGTTGAAACACCGGTTTTAGATGTAAGCAAATTAGATAATGAAATTGATATAAATGATGCTATTTCAGAGAGTGTATCAAATAAAAAATATCCAATGGCTTTAAAACTTGCTGATGGAAATTACAAAGGAGTTCTTTACAGATTTGAATCTATTAATGAAGATACTGCAACTAAAGTTAATTTCATAGCATACAGTGAAGGAAAAAATGAGAGAGAACCGGCTAATATAGACGACAATGGAGCTAGTGTTGCTGGTTGGACTCAAACTTCTTATCAAGAAGAGTTTAATACTTTAGTGAAAAGAGTTAAGAATGATGGTGGATTCTGGGTTGCAAGATTTGAAACTAGTGTAGATTCAAACAATGTTGCTCAAAGTAAGCAAAATCAAAAAGTTCTAACTAATACATCTTGGTATAATTTATATACAACACAAAAAAGCTTAACTAAAGGTACTACAACGAGCCATATGATTTGGGGATGCCAATGGGATCAAATTATGATTTGGATGAAGGACATTAGAAACAACAATGTTGTTCAAGGTTCACGTTATTTTATTATAAATAGCAGTAATATGGGAAATTATTTGAACACAGAGATAAAAATTTCTGAAGATCAAACAAAGAGAGCGGGAGAAGCTTTCAGATTTAAAGCTGGTGAAGTTGGCGGTGCGATGATAAAGAACATATATGATTTAGCAGGAAATGTTTGGGAATGGACAATGGAAGCTAATTTTACAAATTCAAGAACTGTAAGAGGTGGAGATTGCTCTTATGATGGAGAATCTTATCCTGTTTCTGCAAGATTTTCATTTAAACCAACATATACAGGAGAAAAATTGGAGAATATAGGTTCAAGAATGATTTTATATTAAAAAATACTTATATAAAAAATTGAAGAATTACTTAAAGACTAGTTCTTCGATTTTTATAATTTAGTGGTAATAGAAAAGGTAAATGAAAAACGACAAAATTTAACGGTCAATTGAAAAAGTAATTTCTATTTAGAAAAAGTAAATTCTAGTTACTGAGTAAATGCTATTTATAAGCAAAAAATTAATGTCAAAACATTGATTTTTGCTTATTTTTAGTGTAAAATGAGGATATAGGCAAGAAAAAAAGGCACATTTAAGCGAGTGAATTCAAATTAATTTTTTTTAAGGTAAGACTAATTTCTATTCACCTAACTGTGCTCGCAACAGTGGCAATATTCGGTTAGTGCAGATACTTCTTGCTAGAATTTTTTAATGTATACTTATAATTGAAGAAGATAAGGCTGTAAAGTGACCTCATCTTCTTTTATATTCTGTATATTAAACTTTTCTAATGTTTCTTTGCCATAGAAAAACTCGAATGCCTCATACGGTGTTTTTCCTCCAAGTGATTTTCTTGGAACAGAATTGATATGAGAAAACATTAAATCAAGCTTATCTTGTGTTAAAGCCGACATCTCTTTTTTCTTTAAAATAATATCTCGTATAAATTCATGATTGTTTTCCACATGTGGCTTCTGACTTGGCATTTGTGCATCGCAATAAAATATATTGCTTCTAATTTCTCCTGTTTCTGTGTTTATCTCAAATAGCTCTGGTTTGGCAAATTCCGAGCCTCTATCTGTTAATATAATAACAAACCAAACAATTTCTTATACATTTCATCTCCAAGAAGTTCTTGAAAATAATTTAAAGATTCAGACATTTCTTCAGAAGTTCTATGTTGCTTTAAGCGACCAATCATAAATCTCTGTTGTATTTAAATTAACACCTTGTCTTGAATCTTTAAGAGAATATTCGTATTTTTTCTGTGCAATATTTGCGTAATAAAAATATTTTGTTTTTTTACAATGTTTTATTTCCGAGCAAGAATTACATGCACCAACAAACTTATCTCTTTTCAAACATGGGACTTCTTCAAAATTAGAACACATTCCAATGCAGACTTTACATTCATTGTAATATTTGCATTTCC
>OJME01000157.1_pt1 | contig 60272 bp, 60 predicted proteins | sample 1597151 | NCBI WGS metagenome assembly OJME01 (sample SAMEA2452118, study PRJEB22498) | human gut metagenome | biome: human feces; feature: human gut; material: feces | place: Australia | collected 2012
TATCATATTAAGTGCAACACCTAAAAATAGATAAAAAAATAGCTCATAAGTTTATATTTATGTTGCAGTAATAATAACTACAAAACTACCTCACATGAAAGGGCATAAATTTATGAACTACAAACATATTCAAGGGAGATTAAAAGAAATTCTGTTAATGCAAAATACTTAGCACAGATAGCAAATGAAAAGTATATCTATAATAAGATTAATTGCGGAGCAAAAAGTAAATTAAATAATGATGAGTTAGTTCAATATATAGAAAATAGTTTAAATAAAACTTGGTCACCAGAACAGATTGCCGGTAGGCTACGCCTAGATTATAAAGATGATAAATCTATGCACATTGGATTCAAAATAATTTTTAGATGGATATATCAAAAAGTTATTGTAAGAGGGAATTTAAATAATTTAAGAAGAAAGGGCAAATCATTAAAAACAAAAGAAACAAGAGGCAAATTTAATATAGGTAAAAATATAAAAGATAGACCTAAAGAAGTTAGAAAAAGAGAAAAGATAGGTCATTGGGGATTAGATACAGTTGTATCTAGTCGTGGAAAATCAAAATATTGTCTTTCAACTTTTGTTGAGAGAAAGAGTAGATATTTACATTTGATAGAGGCAAAGAATTTGCAGGTTATAATGAAATTGAAAAGACATTAAATGTTGAAGTATATTTTGCAGATCCCTATTCATCTTGGCAAAGAGGTACTAATGAAAATACAAATGGATTAATAAGAGAATTTTATCCTAAAAAATTTGATTTTGCTAAAATAACACCAAATGAACTTGATATAGTTGTAAATATAATAAACAATAGACCTCGTAAGTGTCTTAGATATAAAACACCTGCGGAGGTTTTGGCTGCAACATAAATATAAACCGTTTTACTTATATTGACAAATTATCATATATTAAAAGTGATAATTATAAGAAAAACAACATTAAACCATATTTAAACAACATAAAAATATTCTATAAGACAATATGAAAAACTAAAATATACTTAAAGAAATAAGAATTATAGTAAAAGTATAGGTAAAGAAAACATTTTCAAAATGTATATATTAAATTATGGAGGGGTTAAGATGGAAAAAGTAACAGCAAAAGAAAAGTACTCTTATGGAATAGGAGCATTTGGGAAAGATATGGTTTATGCAGTAGTAGCAACATATCTAATGATATTTTTTACTGATGAGGTGGGAATTTCTTCAGTATTTGTAGGGAGCTTGTTTTTCTTTTCTAGGTTTTGGGATGCAATAAATGATCCAATTATGGGACTTATAGTTGACAATACTAAAACTAAATGGGGGAAATTTAGACCGTGGATTTTAATAGGAACACTGATAAATGCAGTTGTATTAATATTTTTATTCTTAAATCCAGCTAATTTCTTAGAGGGAAAAATGGTATATGTGTATTGTTCAGTAGCTTATATACTTTGGGGGATGACTTATACTATTATGGACATACCTTATTGGTCTATGGTACCATCTTTTACGAGTGATCCAGAAGAAAGAGATAAAATAGCTGTAATACCGAGAATATTTGCCACAGTTGGGGGGGCTTCAGTGAATACTTTTGGTTTAATGTTAATTGGAATATTGGGAATAGCAAGTAAATCACAAGGTTATTTTAGGCTAGGAATAATGGTATCGATAATATTTATAATATCTACATTAGTAACAGTTTTAAATGTTAAAGAAACAAATGTTGTAGAAAATAAAGAAAAAATAAAAGTATCAGAGATAATTACTATATTAGGGAAAAATGATCAATTATTAGTAATAATAGCATCAGTTATAATTTTCCAGGTTGCTCAGTTTTTATACAGTGGATTTTTAGTTTACTTTTTTACATATGCAATACAAGATTTAAATTTATATGCAACATTTGTAGCAATAGGAACAGTGACTCAAGTAGCTGCATTAATGTTATTTCCTAGAATATCTAAAGTTGTGGGAAGAAAACATGTTTATACAATAGCTTGTATTTTCACAGTATTAGGATTTGGAGGAATGTTTGTAGTTAGTGGCATAGGAAATAGCATACTATTATGTGTAACTGGAATTGCGTATAATTTAGGTGTTGGTTTAATAAATGGAGCTACTACAGTTATGATTTCAAATGCTGTTGATTATGGTGAATATAAATTGGGAAAAAGAAGTGAAAGTATAATATTTTCAGCACAAACTTTTATAGTTAAATTTTCTACGGCATTTAGTGGATTAATTATAGGTTTTGGATTAAGTTTAATAAAATATGTGCCAAATGCCACTCAAAGTGCTTCTACAATATTTGGAATGAAAGTAATAATGTTTTTAATACCAGCTATACTTATGGTTTTCTGTGCTATTGTTTATAGTAAATGCTATAAATTACATGGTAAATTCTACTTAGACGTTATGCAATCTCTTGAAGAAAGAAGAGAAAGTAATATAGAAGTTATATAAATATAAAGGTAAAGGTGTACATTAATTGTACACCTTTTATTATGCTCCAATATATTTATTATTGAATTATTTTAATCTAATAATAATTGTCTATATAATTTAGGACTAACTCCTTTAGTTTTTTTAAAAATTTTAGAGAAAGTAAGTTGATCCGTATATCCTACTTTTATAGAAATTTCACCTATAGTTAACTGTAAATCTTCTAATAAAGTACAAGCTTTTTCTATTCTAAGTGATAATAGGTATTCTTGTGGAGATATACCTAATGTTTTTGTGAATAAATTAGAAAAATAACTTCTATTAAGCCCTACATATTTGGCAATATCAGAAATTTTAATATTTGAAGAATAATTATTATTAATATATTCAACAGACTTATTAATATAAGTTTCTTTTACAGAATAATTGTTGCTATAATTCTTATATTTATTATTTTCTATTAAAGTTCCTAAAAATAAGTGAAGTAGACCTTCTATTTTTAGCTCATTAGAATGAGTCATAATATTTAAAGATAAAATATCAAGTATATATTTTTTCAACAAATTATCCTTATCATATTTAAATATGGGATTGTTTGCAGTTAAATTAGCATATTTTAAATAAGTTTCACATTTAAGTCCTTTAAATCCAATCCACATATATATCCAGGGGTCTTTGTCATCTGCTTTATAATAAGTTGTTTCCCCAGGTCTTATTAAAAATCCTTCTTTTTTTCCAAGTTTATATGTCTTGTTGTTAACTGTAAATTCACCTTTTCCATCTAGAATATAGTGTATTATGTAATGGTTTCTAGATGTAGGACCATAACTATAAGAAGGATTGCAATTTTCTATACCACTATGGCATAAAAATAAATCTAAACTCTGTGTTTTGTTTGTTTCTAGATAAGTAACTGCATCAGTTTCAATAAATTTATGTTGATTATATCCCATATATCCCCCTTTTTAATACATATAACATTTATCCATATTATTATAACATTAATATATTTTATCATATTTAAAAAGTTAGTAAAATCTTAGGTATAAGCAAAGAAAAAATATTTAGAAAGTTTATATAAAAAATTATAATTGGGAGGATAAAATGGAAAATTTAAATAATAAGGAAAATAAATCGATTGTTTATAATCAAGATAATAATACTTTTATTCTTAATTCTAATAAAACAAGTTATATATTGAAAGTATTAGATAGCGGTCACTTAGCACATTTATACTGGGGAAGAAGACTTAGAAGTACTAATTTAGATTATGTTATAAGAAGCAGAAATTGGGGAAGTTTTTTAGCTAACACAGATAATAAAGAAAACTTTATGTTAGAGTCAATACCTCAAGAATATCCTGGATATGGAGCTACAGATTTACGCTCTCCAGCACTTCAATTACAATTTTCAGATGGAACTAGTGCAACAGATTTTAGATATGTAAGTCACAAAATATATGAAGGTAAAAATAAATTAGAAAATCTTCCTGCAACTTATACGGAAAATAATGATGAAGCTACAACTTTAGAAATAGTATTAAAAGATACCTTAAAGCCTGTGGAAATAGTATTGACATATTCTGTTTTTAAAGATTTTGATGCTATAACTAGAAATGTAAAAGTAAGAAATGTGGGATATGAAGATGTAAAAATATTAAGAGTATTAAGTGCAAATGTTGATTTTAATGATGATGATTTTGACATGATTCAATTATCTGGTTCTTGGGCAAGAGAAAGACATTTTATAAGACAGCCATTAAGAAGTGGAAGTCAAAGCATTGAAAGTAGAAGAGGAGCTAGTAGTCATGCTCAAAATCCGTTTATAGCATTAGCTAGAAAAGATACTACAGAAATAAAGGGAGATATTTATGGATTTAGTTTCGTATATAGTGGAAACTTCTTAGCAAATGTGGAAGTTGATATGTTTTATAATTCAAGAGTTCAAATTGGTATAAATCCTTTTGATTTTAGCTGGTTATTAAAAGAAAATGAAGAGTTCCAATCACCAGAATCAGTTTTAGTTTATTCTCCAAATGGTATGACAGGTATGAGTCATATTTATCATAATTTATATGGTAAAAGGTTAGCAAGAGGTGAACATAGAGACAAAATAAGACCTATCCTTATAAATAACTGGGAAGCAACTTATTTTGACTTTAATGAAACTAGTATAAAAAATATAGCCAAAGAAGCAAGTAATCTGGGAATGGAATTATTTGTTCTAGATGATGGATGGTTTGGAAAACGAAATAATGATGATTGTTCATTAGGTGACTGGTTTGTCAATGAAGAAAAAATAAAGGGTGGTTTAGGCAAGTTATCTAAAGAAATAAATGATATGGGGTTACAATTTGGTCTATGGTTTGAACCGGAAATGGTTTGTCCTGTTAGTGAACTATATGAAAAACACCCAGACTGGTGTATACATATTCCAGGAAGAATAAGATCAGAAGCTAGAATGCAACTCATACTTGATTTAAGTAGAGATGATGTTTGTGACTATATAATAGAGACTCTTTCAAAAGTACTATCTAGTGCATCAATATCTTATGTTAAGTGGGATATGAATAGAAATATGACAGAAATAGGTTCTGCAAAACTTCAACCAGAAAGACAAAGGGAATTACCTCATAGATATATGTTAGGTTTATATAGAATTATGGAAGAGTTAACTACTGCTTTTCCTCATATTTTATTTGAAAGTTGCTCTGGAGGAGGAGGTAGATTTGACCCAGGAATGTTATATTATATGCCTCAAACATGGACAAGTGACAATACAGATGCCATAGAAAGATTAAAAATACAGTATGGTACAAGTCTTGTTTATCCTAATGTATCTATGGGTTGTCATGTCTCTGCTATACCAAATCACCAAGTTCATAGAATGACACCTTTAAATACTAGGGGAGTTGTGGCTATGAGTGGAAACTTTGGTTATGAATTAGATATAACAAAATTAAGCGATGAAGAAAAAGAAATGATAAAAGAGCAAATTAAAAATTATAAAGAAATAAGAGAAACTATACAATTTGGTGATTATTATAGATTATCTAGTCCATTTGAAGATAATGATGTAGCTTGGATGTTTGTATCAAAGGATAAAAAAGAAGTTGTAGTAAGTTTTGTTAGACAAAGTGCCCTTCCACATCCAAAATTTGAATCACTTAAATTAGTTGGATTAGAGGAAGATGCTTCTTATGAAGTAGTTGGAGAGAATAAAGTATTTGGTGGAGATGAATTAATGTATGTGGGATTAAATGTTCCTCAGTTAGTAGGAGATTATGATGCTAAGATGTGGGTTTTAAGAAAAATTTTATAGGAGGAATAAAATGTTTAATTTTGAAAAATCATTTATCTTCAATGAAAAGGATTTTGACCTTTTTACAATGGGTGAATTAATTGTAGATATGATTTCAGATGATTATGATGATATAAACTGCGAGGGGTATACAAAACATTTTGGTGGATCTCCTGCCAATATAGCAATGAATGTAAAAAAATTAGGTGGCAATTCTGTAATTGCTGCCTCTGTTGGAAAAGATAGCTTTGGGGATTATTTAATAAGTTGTTTAAATAAACGAAATATTAATACAAACTATATAAATCAAGTGGATAAAGCTACTAGTATGGTAGTTGTTACAAAGAGCAAAGATACGCCTGTGCCTATATTTTATAGAGATGCAGATTATGACTTGCAATACAATGAAGATATTAACTATATTTTAGAAAATACTAAGATACTTCATTTTTCCTCTTGGCCTTTGTCACAACATAAATCTAGAGAAACTATGGAAAAAGTATTAGAAGAAGGAAGAAAAAATAATATTCTTATAGGTTTTGATCCTAATTATCATCCTATGATATGGGAGAAAGACCATGATGGTATAGAATATATAAAAAATATTATAAAAAAAGTTGATATTATAAAACCTTCTGAAGTCGATGCTGAGAGATTGTTTGGAGAAGATAGCCCAGAAAATCAAGTTAAGAAGTTTGTAGATTTGGGAGCTAAGCTTGTAATTATGACCTTAGGAAAAGATGGTGCCATAGTTACAAATGGAAAAGAAACTTTAAAATTTGAAACTCTAGCAAAAGAAATAGTTGATACTACAGGAGCAGGAGATGCTTTTTGGTCAGGTTTTTATACTGGAATAACAAAGGGCCATAATTTGAAAAAATCACTGGAGCTAGGTTTTGCAACTAGTGCTTATAAATTAAAATATACAGGGGCAATTGCTCATTTACCTAAAATAGAAGAAATAAAAAATATGTACAACTTATAATTTTGGAGGAATAAAAATGGCAGTAAAAAATAAAGTTCAATTAATTACATATCCAGATTCTCTAGGAGGAGATTTAAAATCACTTAATCAAGTACTTGAAACTTATTTTCCAAATACTTTTAAGGGTGGAATTCATATATTACCTCCATTCCCTTCTTCAGGAGATAGAGGATTTGCACCTTTGACATACACTAAAATAGATCCTAAATTTGGTGATTGGCAAGATATAAGAAAAATAGGAGAAAAGCATGATGTATTAGTTGATTTAATGGTAAATCACATATCTAGAAAATCTGAATTTTTCCAAGATTTTTTAAAACATGGAAGAAAATCTAAATATGCAGATTTATTCTTAACATTAGATAAAATATGGGATGATGGAAAACCAGTCAGGGAAGATATAGATAAAATGTTCTTACGTAGAAATGTACCATATTCTACTTTTAAAATAGAAGAAACTGGTGAGGAAGAAACTGTTTGGACTACTTTTGGAAAAGAAACTCCATCAGAACAAATTGATTTAGATATAAAATCTCCTGCTGTTAAAGAGTTGTTTAGAGAATTTCTTACTAATTTTAGCAAACAAAATGTAAAAATAGTAAGACTTGATGCAGTAGGTTATATTACTAAAAAACTGGGAACTAGCTGTTTCTTTGTGGAGCCAGAAATATATGAATTTATTGACTGGATAACTGAACTAGCATCTTCTTTAGATATAGAATTATTACCAGAAGTTCATGCTCATTATAAAACTCAATATAAATTATCTAAACATGGTAATTGGATTTACGATTTTATACTACCATATATGGTACTTAGCACACTTATAAATAAATCTAGTAACAAGCTTTGTGACTATTTAAAAAATCGTCCTCATAAACAATTTACTATGTTAGATTGTCATGATGGTATACCTGTTAAGCCTGACTTAGATGATTTGGTAACAACAGAGGAAGCTAAAAAAATAGTTGATGTTTGTTTAGAAAGAGGTTCAAATTTAAGTTTGATTTATTCAAATGCTCATAAAAATGATGATGGTTTTGATGTTCATCAAATTAGATGCTCATATTATTCTGTTTTAGATTGTAATGATGATGCTTATTTAGCTGCTAGAGCTATACAATTTTTCACACCTGGTATTCCACAAGTCTATTATGTTGGATTATTGGCTGGTAAAAATGATGAAGAAAATGTAAAAGTAATTGGTGAAGGACGTGAAATAAATAGACATAACTTTACAATGGAAGAAATAGATGAAAGTGTTAAAAAAGATGTTGTACAAAGGTTATTAAAGCTTATAGATTTTAGAAATTATTATGAAGCTTTTGATGGGAAATTTACAGTTCATAATACTGAAGATGATCAAATAAAGCTTAGCTGGCAAAAAGACGATAAGATATGTACTTTAAATGTAAATTTAGAAAATTATAAATCTATTATAGAATATATTGATAAATATGGAAATTTAAAAATTTATGATATTTAAACTAAATAGTTATTTTAATTAAAAATCCTCTTAAAGTTAAAGCTAATAAATTAGCTAGATATAAATTTTTATTGAATATTTTATAAAAAATTTCAAAAAATAAGAAGGATTTTATAAAATATTGAAATAATTTAAATATAAAGAAGAAAATATACTTATATATATTATCTTTAACTTAAATTAACATTAAATACAATAAGTACAAATAATATCATGTTGTTATTTGGGATAATCTATTAATAGGTATTTATTAAAGAGAGGAGAAATAATAATGACTATTAGAGATAAATTTGAAGAAATGAAAGAACATCACGAAGGGAGAAAAGAATACCGACATGAACTTCGTGAAGAAAGAAAACTAGAACGTGAACTAAAACATGATGCAAAAGAGGAAATAAAAGAAGTTACTAAAAAAGACAAAGAGCTAGGTCATGAAATGAAAAAAGAAATGAAACATGACTATAAAGAATTTAAACATGATGAAAAAGAAGCTGAAAAATATGCAAAAGCAATAAATAAAGGGATGAAAGAACTAGAAAAAGAAGAGAGAAAAGAGCAAAAAAAATTTGCTGAAATGTTAAAAAAACAAATGGAAAATGAATAGATATAATGAAAATTAAAATAAAGCCATACACATAAAATCTTAATATGTGTACGGCTTTAATTTTTATTTTTGAACGGGAATTCTTAAAATAGTTCTAAGTTTATTAGACGCAGTCCTTCTAGGGTCAGATAAATATATTTCATGATGTTTTTTTATATTATTAGTTATATTTTTTAAATTGTTATCTTTTATGAAATTATCAATTTTAGATATAGTTTTATATTCCTCATCATAAGGGCCAATATGCATGGCTTGTACACAAAGACCTTCACAAAAAGTTTCAAATCTCACTTTTGAAAAATCTAAATTTGTTTTTTTAGTTTTACATTCATTTAAAGCCCAATCAAAAATTTCTTTTGTAACAAAATTAGGTTGTGCAATCATAGAAGTCCATAACCACTTATCTTTACTAATATTAAAGTTACACTTATTATCTTCTAAGCACCATAAACCTTCTAAAGGTGGAACTACATATTCATAATAACCATTTATTAAATTATTTTCTTTTTTACTCATTTTTATAGTGTAAGTAATAGAATATAAAATTTGCATGGCGTTTTGATAGTTCTCACCCTTTGGTTTACCCTTTCCATCTATCATTATAAATTTAAAAGGTGGAATATCTACTAAAGCAGGCTTTTGTTTAGAAGAATATAAGTTTTTATATTCTTTTTTAAAATCAAACTTTGTATTCATAAGCCCTCCTTACATATTACTTAATATTTTAATAAAAGTAATATAATTTACTAATTAAATAGTAGTTAGAATGCTTACTAATGTCAAGTTTAGCAAAGTAAAAGAGTATCATTAAAATATTTAATAATACTCTAAAAAGATTAATAATGATAAGGTAAAATAACACCACAAGCTATTTTATTTCCAGAATTACCAGAAGGTTGTGATATAAAATCATCGGAATTTTCATGAATAATAACAGATCTTTCAATGATATCAATAACTGAAAAAGCATCTGTAAACACTGACAATATTCCTAAACCATTAGCAGATAAAATAGGTGGTAAATCTCCTGCATGAAAAGGATGCTTATTATTATGAGGATTAAAATGTTTTCCGGCAAAAGGAAATGATTCGCAAGAGTTATTTTGATTACAATTCCAATTTTCATGGATATGAAAACCATGGAATTTTACAGGTTCTCCCTTTGAATTAGTTTCAGGTAAACCTATAATATACGCTCTAATATACACACCATCATCTAATTGATAAAAAAGTACTTCACCTTTTATAGAAGGATAATCTTCATTACCACTAATTAAAGCTACGGCAGTTGGATATTCATGTCTATATGATGAGAATACTCTAGTCATTTTATTATTTATAATTGGAAGCTTCATATTTGTCCCCCTAATATTAAATTTATATAAAGTATTTTATGAATTTTAAAAATAAATTGTTACTATATACATAAGGAATATTTTAGGGAGGGGAAAATGATGAATTTAGATGAAATTAAAATAAAATGGACATTAAAAGAAAATGATAAAAAATCAAATATAAGTTTGTGGGATGAAAAGGCAGATTATTTTGGAAATTATGCCATACCAACAATTGAGGAAGATAAGTTTTTAAAACTTTTAAAAGATGAAAAAATATTGAATAAAAAGTTTAAAGTTTTAGATGTGGGATGTGGTGGAGGAAAGTATTCTTTAGCTTTAGCAAATGAATGTGATGAAATTCTTGGAATAGATTTATCACCAAAGATGATAGAGTATGCCAATGAAAATAAAGAAAATTTTAATATAAAAAATGCATCCTTTTTATGTGAAAATTGGCATGATATAAATGTGAAAAAAACAAATTTATATAGCAATTTTGATTTAGTTTTTGCGTCTATGACGCCAGCAGTTGCAAGTGCATCAACTTTTGAAAAGTTTATGGAATGCAGTAGGAAATATTGTGTTTTAAGATGTAATATAAAAAGAAATGATTTTATTTATGATAGAATAAGAAAAGAGTTAAGTATGGAACAAACAAAAGAAAATCTAAACTTTTTATATGCATTTAAGATGATTTATTTAAAAGGCTATTTACCTAAAATTTTTTATGAAGAAAAAAAATGGATTTATGAAGAACCTTTAGATAAGGCATTCAATGTATATATTAAGAAAATAAAATCTTTGAAATCAGTTGATATGAAAGAAGAAAATCAAATTAGAGAATTAATAAATAAAATAAGTAAGGATGGATATGTTAAAGAAGAAATTAGTTCAGTTATAGCAACTATTATATGGACTGTAAAATAAAATGAAAAATAAAAAAATTATATATATTAATAAAAAAATACATAAAATAAATAATATTCTAATATTAGAAATAAAGTGCTAGTATTTTAACATGTAGAGTGATATAATTAATCTTGTAGAGATACACAGTAAGTCAAGTAGAAACTTGATGTAGGTTTATAGGAGATTCCAAAATGAATAACGGAACAGTAAAATGGTTTAATAATGAAAAAGGATTCGGATTTATATCTGTAGAAGGTGGAGATGATGTATTCGCTCACTTTACAGCTATACAAGGTGAAGGATTCAGATCATTAGAAGAAGGTCAAAAAGTAAGCTTTGACATAGTTGAAGGTGCTAAAGGTCTTCAAGCAGCCAATATAACTATATTATAATATACTTATTAAAATGCTTATTAAGATCCCTTAGGGGATCTTTTTTAATTGCAAAAATTTTATTTACCTTTTCAAAACTATATTATAAATATATAATAATTATATTGTAAGTATATAATTAAGTAAGAAAAGAATGTTATTTTACTACCTAGGAGGAGTATTAATGGAAAAAAAATATATAGTTGCTCTTGATCAAGGAACAACAAGTTCTAGAGCAGTAGTTTTTGATAAAAATGGAGACATAGTAAGTGTATCTCAAAAGGAATTTACACAGATATTTCCAAAGTCAGGATGGGTAGAGCAGGATCCTATGGAAATATGGGCATGTCAAAGTGGAGTAATGAGAGAAGCTATTGAAATGACATCCATAAATCCAAAGGAGATAGCAGCTATAGGAATAACAAATCAAAGGGAAACTACTATAGTATGGGATAAAAATACTGGAAAACCTATATATAATGCTATAGTATGGCAATGTAGAAGAACTTCAAAGATTTGTGATGAATTAAAAATGAAAAATTTAGAGCCTGTTATAAAAGAAAAAACAGGTCTTATAATAGATGCTTATTTTTCTGCAACTAAAATAAAATGGATATTAGATAATGTAAAAGGTGCTAGAGAGAAAGCTGAAAGAGGAGAACTATTATTTGGAACAGTAGATACATGGTTAATATGGAAGTTAACAAATAGAAAAGTACACGTTACAGACTATTCAAATGCTTCTAGAACAATGATGTTTAATATAAAAGAATTAAAATGGGATGAGGATATTTTAGAAGAATTAAATATACCTATGAGCATGTTGCCAGAAGTTAAGCCTTCTAGCTATATATATGGAAATACAGATATTCATATACTAGGAGAAGAAGTCTCAATAGCTGGATGTGCAGGAGATCAGCAGTCAGCCTTATTTGGTCAAACTTGTTTCGAAAAGGGAAGTGCAAAAAATACTTATGGAACAGGTTGTTTCTTATTAATGAATACGGGAGATAAACTTGTTAAATCTAAAAATGGATTATTAACTACTATAGCATGGGGGATAGGAGACGAAGTTACTTATGCATTAGAAGGTAGTATATTTATGGGTGGAGCATCTATTCAATGGCTTAGAGATGATTTACGTATGTTAAAACATGCCTCTGACAGTGAGGATTATGCCAATAAAGTGGAAGATACAAATGGTGTATATGTGGTTCCTGCTTTTACAGGACTTGGAGCACCATATTGGGATATGTATGCTAGAGGGACTATACTAGGACTTAGTAGAGGAGCTAAAAAAGAGCACATAATTAGAGCGACTTTAGAATCTATAGCATATCAAACTAAAGATGTATTATCAGCTATGGAAGAAGATTCAAATATTTTACTAAAAGACTTAAGAGTAGATGGAGGGGCAAGTAAAAATAATTTTTTACTACAATTCCAATCAGATATATTAAATGTAAATATACATAGACCTAAAATTGTTGAAACTACAGCTTTAGGAGCTGCTTATTTAGCAGGTTTAGCAGTAGGATTTTATAAAGATTTTGAAAGTATAAAAAGTAATTTTAAATCAGATAAGAACTTCATTCCTAATATGGAGGAAGAAAAAAGAAAAAAATTATATAAAGGGTGGAAAAAATCTGTATCTAGAGCTCTTGATTGGGCAAAAGAAGATGAAGAATAATAAAAGGCATATGAAGTAATTCATATGCCTTTTAAGATAAATATCTAATCATATAAGAAAGTTGGAACTGAATTATAAATATATCTATCTCCAACTACTAATAATATATCCTTTTCCATAAATACTATATAAGGTCCAGGAGAGATTATTAATTCTTCTCCTCTTTTTATTGCTACTATGGTAGCACCTGTATTTTGCCAGAAATTAGTTTCAGCAGCAGTTTTACCAATCCATTTACAGTGAGATTCCACAGTAAATTGTATTGGAACTAAAGGATTTATGACTTCTAGTCTATCAGAATAATCAAGTATTTTATTTAATGTAAGAATTATCTCACTATCTATTTTTGATTTATTTTCAAGAAGTTTATATAAGTTACTTTTATATGAAGAAATATTAGTGATATCTTCGTATTTTTTTATAAAAGATAAAGCATTATCAGAAGAGAGAACTGTTACTCCTTTACCTTTAATACTTTCAACTATATCTATATCTTCTAATAGTTTGATGGCTCTTCTTATAGTTTCTGGAGAAACATTATATTTTCCAGCAAGGATAGAACGACCATATAAAGTACTTCCTTCTTTTACTTCTCCAGTATGTATTTTATTTGCTAAATCTAAAGCTATTTTTTGATATATAGGAACTGTATATTTTTCCTTCATTTATTCACCTTCTACTACAAAATTATAAAATTATAAAATAATATTACTATTAATATTGTATATATAATTTGGAATTATGCAAGATACTATTATAAAAATATTATGTAAAAGAAGTATAAACATATTAAAATGAAGATAAAAAATTTGACTATTGTATTTTAGACATATAAAATAAATTAGTAGAATTTTATAAAGATGAAGGAGAAAAAATGAGCGAAATAACAAAATCAAACAGACTAAAAGGTATATTTTTTATAATATTATCAGCCTTTGGATTTGCAGTAATGTCTGCATTTATAAAATTGTCAGGTGATTTGCCAAATATTCAAAAAGTATTCTTTAGAAATTTAGTATCAGCAATTATTGCTTTATTTTTAATAATAAAACACAAAGGTAGTTTTACAGGTAAAAAGGAAAATAGAAAAATATTAATTTATCGTTCTTTATTTGGAACAATAGGTATTATTTTTAATTATTATGCCATAGATAATTTAGTTTTATCAGATGCTAATATGTTGAATAAGATAAGTCCATTCCTAGTTGTAGTTTTTTGTGCATTAATATTAAAAGAAAAAATAAATTTAAAACAAATACTAGCTATTATAGTTGCATTTATAGGGGCGTTATTCATAGTAAAACCGAGCTTTGATATTAGAGTAGTTCCTTATATAATAGGTTTTTTAAGTGCAGTTTTTGCAGCTCTTGCTTATACTTGTGTTAGAATGCTTGGTAACAAAGAAGAATATTATACTATTGTATTTTTCTTCTCAACATTTTCACTAGTAACAGTATTACCTATGTTTATTTATGTATATGAACCAATGACGACTATGCAGTTTGTCTATTTAATATTGGCAGGAATATTTGCTAGTCTTGGCCAATTTGGAGTTACATTAGCTTATAAATATGCACCAGCTAAGGAAATTTCCATATTTGATTATAGTAATATAATTTTCTCTGCCATACTTAGTATATTTTTATTTGGAGTTTATCCAGATAAACTAAGTGTAGTAGGATATTTCATAATATTTGCAGCAGCTTTTTATATGTTTCTTTATAATAAAAGACAAGATAAATTATCAAAATAAAAAATATATATTATAATTACTTATATAAGCAAATTAATTATTAAAAGGGGATTTTTATGGAAAAAATAAAAGTAGTTATAATTGGGGTAGGAATAAGAGGAAGATATACTTATGGTAATTATTTTGAAAAAAATAAAAATTTATATGAAGTTGTAGCAGTCGTTGAAAATAAAATAGGTAGAAGAAATAAATTTCAAGAAATTTTTAATTTACCTCAAAATAGAGTTTTTGAAAATTTAGATGATTTTTTTAAAGTAGAGAAAATTGCTCATGCAGTTATAATATCAAGTATAGATAATACTCATTATGATGCAGCAGTAAAATCATTAAAAAAGGGTTATAATGTTTTAGTAGAAGGACCTGTTGCAAATAGTCTGGATAAGTTAGTAAACTTAGAAAATATATGTGAAGAAAATAAAGATAAAATATTTATGGCAGCTATGCCTTATAGATATTCAAGTTTTTTTAAAAAACTTAAAAATATAATTGAATCTAAAGAGTTAGGACAGCTTATAAATATAAATTATAATTCTTACATAGGTTATGATAAATTTGCTCATAAATATGTGAGAGGAAATTGGAGATTAGATAGTGATACAGCACCAATTTTTTTAACTAATAGCTGCTATGATTTAGATATGCTAGAATATTTAACAAATTCAACTTGTGAGAAAGTCTCTTCTTTTGGAGAGTTAAATTATTTTAAAAGAGAAAACCTTCAACTTGATATGAGTGAGTTATGTTATAGATGTTCAATAGATAAAGAATGTCCCTACTGTGCACATAAAATTTATTTAAATGATGAAGAATTAAGTAAGGGTGTACATATCAATCCAACAAAAATAAATATTAATAAAATTTTAAAAAATAGTCAATATGGTCAATGTGTATATTCTTGTGATAATAATGTATGTGATAATTTAATAAGTATACTTAAATTTAAAAATAATATGACTGCATCACTAAATATAAGTGCTTTTACTAAAGAAGAAAGTACAAATATAAGATTGATGTTTACCCATGGAGAAGTTTATGGTGATTTTCAAAATCATTTAATAAGTATAAAGAAATTTATAGATAATAAAGAGAAAATAATAAGATTGCAAGAAGAGAATATAAATGAAAAGTTAATTGAAGATTTTTTAATAAGAGTTAAAAATAAAGATAACACTAATATAAAATCAAAAGTATCTTCAACTATAAGTAGTCATGCCTTAGCTTTTGCAGCTGAATTTGCTCGTGTAAACGAAAGTGTAGTAGACGTTGACAAATTTTATGATGAAGCCATTGAAATGACTAAATCAATAGAAGAATTATTTTTATAAGTAATAAGTCTATCCTAAACTTAAGGATAGACTTATTTTTTTCTTAAAAGTAAATAATCAAAATAACTTTCAAATAAATAATAAAGGATAATAAGTAATACTTGATTAGCAGGACTTATATGTATATCTTCCATAAAAAAATCTACATAACCAATTACTAATGATGAAAAAGAGGAATATAAAATAAAATCAAGAACTCTTTGTTGAAATTTACTGATATTATTTTTACTTTTTAATAAACCAATTAGGATTGAACTATAATAGTCAACAGGTAAAAGCAGAATATAACAAATTGTAAAAAATAAAATAACGCTAAGATAAGATTTATATGTAAAACCTAAAAAGGATAAAAAGCCTATGTTGACAATTGTATATATAAAACACTCCCATATTAACATGCTTATTAAGTATAAAGTAAAAGATAAAATAGTTATTTTTATTATTCTTTTTTCTTTTTTTATATTAATCAACTCCTATTAATATTTATAAAAAAATGTTCATAGTAATATTACTATTTGATTTTGTATAAAATGCTTATAAATAAGTAAAAAATCTGGTTCTGTTAATTAGATATGATGAGAATTGTTTTCGACAGAATTAATAAGCCGATAGGTTAAATTGGATTTCACTTTTTAAAAATAGGCACAATAAATAGACCTAAAGAAATTATAAAATTTTTAGGTTGCAAAAGCAATTAATATTGATGAGTATAATTAATACCACTGACCATTAATTTTTACGACAGTTTCATCAGCATCACCTAAATAAAGATTTTTTGTAAGCTCATCACTTATGGATTTAAAATATTTATCAAACTTTTTAATCCATTTAGATATAGTTACATGAGACACTTTGATATTCATGTAATCTAATAAATATGTTGAAATAGCTCTTGTTGTAGCATTGAGTGAATAATATAAGTTAATGGCATTAATTATAGTATTTATACTGAATCTATGTCCTGAAAATGTATCTTTAACAAATAGCTTTTCAGATGACGGATCATCAATAACTGAAGGTATAAGCTGTTTAATGGTATGATTACATTGTCGGTTATTACATTTAAAACTTACATGATATTTGTACTTGGGATGAAGGTACATACCTTTACCACAAGCTGGACATTTAGGATTATTAAGTTTTTTAATTGATTTTAGTGTAAATTGTCTACAACATTTTTTACACAAATACTTTTGATTACCTTTTTATCTTTGCCATTCTTATATAATTCAGTGCTATAGCACTCAGGGCATTTAACCGTAGGTTTCAATCTTCTCGACTCCTTTCAAATATGGGGAATATATTTTGTGGTGAAACTATTGTAAACCCTATCGGGGTCGAGATTCAAATATAAATAAGTTAACAGAACGGAAAATCTAGAATGGGGGATAATATGAAATATCCAAAATCTTTAACAAAAAAAAGCACTATAGGATTAATTGCTCCTGCTGGACCTCTAAGAAATATAAAAATAGAAGAAATTAAATATGAATTAAACAATATGGGGTATAAAGTTAAAATAGGAAAGAGCTGTTATTTGTCTTATAAAGGCTACTTAAGTGGGAATGATAAGGAAAGGGCACTTGATCTGGAGAGAATGTTTTTAGATAAAGATGTAGATGCTATTATGTGTATTAGAGGAGGGTATGGTTGCACGAGAATATTAGATTTAATAGATTTTAATATAATTAGAGATCACCCCAAAATATTTATAGGTTTTTCTGATATTACAGCGCTTCATCTTGTTATTAATCAAAAAAGCAATTTAGCAACTTATCATGGTATTATGGCGTCAAGTATACAAAAATGGGATGACTTCACATATAATTCTTTAATTAATGCTTTAAATTTCAAAGATGAATTAATAATAAAAAATCCTTATGATGAAAAGTTTATTTCTTTATATGATGGAAGTTGTGAAGGGATATTAGTAGGAGGTAATTTATCTTTAATAATTTCAACATTGGGCACGGAATATGAAATAGATACAAAAAATAAAATATTATTTATAGAAGAAGTAGGGGAATTCACTTATAAAATAGATAAGATGTTAAATCATTTGCAAATGGCAGGAAAGTTTGATGAATGTATAGGAATAATATTTGGAGAATTTACAAATTGTCATAAAGCATTTAAAAATGATGATGGTATACTTAATATCCTTGAAGAAATAGCCATGAAAAATAAAAAGCCAACTCTTTGTAATTTAAAATCTGGGCACTGTATTCCAATGGTAACTATACCATTAGGCATGGTTTGTCATATGAATTCATGTAACAAAACAATAATAATAAATAGAAAAGAAGGATAGTAAACTATCCTTAAGAAGAATTATTTGAAGGTGTAATTAAAAATAACAATATAACAAGAACAATAAAAAGTCTAAAAGACAAAATAATCACCACAAATCTTTTTATATTATGTATATTTAACTAAGTGTGGTATAATTCTTATTAAGTATAATTTTGGCAGGAGGAATTAACATGTCTGATGATAGAATAATTGATTTTAATGAATTAAAAAATAAAGTAAAAGACAGTGATGTGGATAAGTTTGAAAATTATATGTATGATTTATATTACTCTGTAGCAGATGGAAGTATGACTATGTCTCAATTCACATCTAAAATATATGAATATATGAGGGAAAATAATATATCTCAAGAAAAATTTATAAAAATGCAAAATAAATTAATGGAGAGATATGGTGTAGATCCAGCAGAGTTAGACAAACAAATAAGAAATTTTGGTTTAAATCCTAATAATTTAAGTTTTGATGATTTAAGCAAGTTTAACGCAGTAAATAATTCACAAAGCACAAATAATAAAGAAATAAAATCAGAAATGGATAAAAACTCTGACTTCTATAAAAAATACAGTAAAGATTTAGAAAATAAGGAATTAGTAACGACTTTCCTTAAAAATGATGTAAATGATGTAAAAATTATTTTAGACAAAGAAAAAGTAACTTTATTAAGTGAAGGAAGTATAAATTTAGTGGATGCACAATTAAATGAGTTATTATTATCTTATAAAAGTATGTATAATAACAAATTAAAAGTATCTATATGTGAAAACTGTAAAGAATACGATTATTAAAAATGCACTTCATTTGAAGTGTATTTTTTTAGGTAGTCATCATTTTTATATATTTGGAATTTCAGTTATTTTTATCATAACTTGTTTTTGTATTTCAGGATTATTTTATACAGGATTTCAAGATGTTTTAGTAAGTGTAAATGTGGATTATGAGTCTCATGATTGTATCATTGGAATTATAAATATTTTCTTGGGCTTTATTTTATTAGGTATGGCACTTAGTAATTATATTGTAAATTAGATTATAATAATTTAAAGTAAAAGAAGTTTTATAAAAAAGGGATAAATTCATACAGAGTTTATCCCTTTTTCACAATCATATAAAAAATTTATAGAATTTAAAAACTTTGTTTATAAGATAGTTAAAGCATTTCCGATAAAATTTCACAGGCTGATATAGCAAGTTTTGGACATTTTTCCTGTAAAATTCCTTTTGTAATAATTTTTTCAAATTCTTCAGGTTTTCCAATATCATAACCTAATATTTCTCTACAAATGATGCTTTTATTCTTCTCTTTAAATTTTGCTTCGAATTCTTTTGTTTTTGAAGAAATTATTTCTTTTGATTTGCTATCTCCAGGAGAGTAATGACCATATTTTAATCCTAAAGCCATTAATGCACCTGTTACGCAACCGCAGACCTCACCATTCCATAAACCGCCTCCAAAGGAAGAAGATACTTTAAGGGCAGTTTCTTGGTCCATACCTAATTCTTCACAGAATGAAGCTAAAACAACTTGAGAACAATCAAATCCTTGTTCAAAAAAATAATTAGCAACTTCTTCTTGTGTAATTATATCTCTCATATTATACCTCCCCAAAATATTTAATATAGTATTTAATTATGCAAAAGTTATTTATTATAATTATAAGTTGTTTATACAACAAAATTCCATGAAAATTAATTATTGCTTTAAATAGGGCAATAAAATAATAATTAAAAAGGCCAGAAAATTTCTGACCTTTTCATTATAAAATAATTTCTTTTACCACATTGATTCCATTTTGAATCATGCTATTTAAAAATATTGTATTTAGCATATCACCACTGTGGATTTCATCAATATCGTAAGTTTCCACTAAACTTATAGGAACAATAATATTTTTATCTAGATTATTTTGATTAAAGTAAGTTTTTAATGTTAAAACAAACTGATAAACACAAATATCAGTACAACAGCCTACAACTATGAAATTATCTAAGTTTTTATATTTTTCCATATCTAAAACAAAAAAGCCATTAGTAGAGTTCTTTTCTAAAATATTCATATTTTCTATGGAAAGTAGCTCTTGTACAACTTGGCTTTCCTTATCACCTCTTAGACAGTGAGAAGGGTAACTTTTTAACTCTACAGAGTTTTTATCATGAGTATCAGTAAAAGCTACTATAGTATTTATTTTTGAAGATAAAGCTTTTCCAAAATCAGCTATAGGATTAATTATTTTTTCTACTCTAGGAGAAGATAAGGCACCTTCTTTTGCAAATCCATTATTCATATCTACAATAAATAATCCAGTTTTGTCTAAATCATAATTGTTAATGCTTTCAGAAGATAAAGATTCTAAATTATTTAATAAAGATTTATAATTACTTAAAATTTTTTCCATTAAAAAACCTCCCAATATAATATAAATTAATTTTATATTTACTGGGAGGTTATGTCAATACATGTGTATATACACTTTATTTAAAATATTATATTAGCTATAAGTGTAATTATAGGTAGTGTAATAATTGTTCTTGTTAAGAAAATTAAAAATAAATCTTTAAATTTTATAGGAATATCTGACTTTAATATAACTGCACCTGTTTCAGTTAAATAAACAAGTTGAGATATAGATAAAGCTCCTATTATAAATTTAGTCATTTCATTAACATCACCACCAGAAATCATAATTGATGGTAAGAACATATCTGTAAAACCTACAAGTACTGCTGGTGCAGCTTGAGCAGCATCAGGAATTTGTAATAATTTTAGAATAAATACTACTGGAATAGATATTATATTGAAAAATGGAGTGAACTCTGCAACTATTAGAGATAAGGTACCCCAAGCCATTACTAAAGGCAGTAATGCAAAATACATATCTAAAACTGTTTTAAATCCATTATTTATTATTGTTGTAACTGATGGAGCTACTTCAGTTCTTTTTAATGCTCTTTCTAAAGCTACGTTAAATAAGTTACAATCTTTTGGGATAGATTCTTCCTTTAAGTGCTCAACATTATTAAAAGTCTCATTTTTGAACTTATTAAGAGGGAAAATTCTTGGCATAATAAGAGCACAAGCTAAAGATGCGATACAAACACTTCCATAGAAATAAGGGAAAATTGGCATAAATCCTAACTCATTGGCAATAACACTAGAGAAAGGTAATGATACTAAGGAAAAGCAAACAGATATTATTGCTGATTCTTTTGCAGTGTAATAACCTTGTTTATACTGAGTATCTGTTATCATAATTCCAAGCGTTCCATCACCCAACCAAGATGACACTGCATCTATAGCAGCACGACCTGGTACTTGGAATAATTTATACATATGCTTAGAGATTAAAGTACCTAAGAAATCCATTAGTCCAAAATCAACTACTAAAGGTAGTAAAAATCCTGAAACAAAAAATATGGCAACTAAACTTGGAAGTAAACTTAGCATTGTTTGACCAGTTTCTTCAGCTATTATAAATTCAGGTCCTATATTAAACACAGTCATTATTATAAATATTGATCCAAGGATTCTAAATACTAACCAAAAAGGTGATACTTTTAATAAATCTCTTAAAAAATTATTTTTTATATTTATAAAATGACTAATTGCAGATAAGACTGCTGATATTGTAATTATAGTCATTGCAAAATAAGGTAAGTAATTTGCAAATAAAATCTTAATTAATTCTGCTAAAAATCCTATACCGATATTGTAAGATGATAAACCTTCTAAATTTATCATATCTCCATAAGGAAGAGGAATAACAAATAAAATAAGACCTAAAAGAGAGGGCAATAAAAACTTTAATATGTTTTTATTAAATATTTTTTGTGTTGATAAATTTGTATTCTCCATATTATCCTCCATATAATTTTTTACGTTGTGTATTAAATAAATTAATAAAAAAATATTATGAAATCCATAATATTTTTTTATGTGAATATATTTTAAAGGTATATTTAGGAAAAGTCAATAAAAAGTTGATATATGTCGAATTTACTTATTAATAGTAGAAAAAATGTTAGGATAGTCAGTGAATATTCCATCGCATTTTAAATTTGATAACTTTTGATAATTTTCAATATTGTTTACGGTATAAGATAAGACTTCAAGATCTCTTCCATGACATTTTTTTATAAACTGTTTGTCAATTAATACAAAACTTGGATTGGCAAAGGAACATTTATTACTAACCATTTTATAAAAAATTAAATTTTTAATTCTTAATTTATAAAACTTTTCACTTATTAAATATGCAGTTTTTAATTTAGGACAGATTTTTTTTATTTTCTTAACACTTTTCATCTTAAAAGAAGAAATAATAACTCTTCTTTCCATTTTTAATTCTTTTATAAGATTAACAACATCTTCTTCTAAATTTTTATAATTAATTTTATTATTTTTTAATTCTATATTAATTATAAACTTGGTAGGTTTGAATAAAATAAGAACTTCTTTTAAAGTAGGTATTTTACACTCTGGATTATTTTCATAACCGTTAAAAGAAGAATTTAAAGATTTAAGTTCTTTTAAAGTCATATTTTTAACATAACCAGTAGAATTAAAAGTTCTATCAACTTTTTCATCATGAATTACTACTAAATGATTATCTTTAGTCTTTTGGACATCTAGTTCTATTCCGTATAGATCTAAATTAATACATTTTTTAAAAGATAACATAGTGTTTTCTGGATAAAATCCACTTAAACCTCTATGGGCAAATATCTTCATAATAAAACCTCCAAGTATAATTTAATTAAAGGCCTAAGTTTTTACACTTAGGCACTTTTATTTACTTTTGAGCTGCTATTTCTTCAGCTAAGTTATTTAAGTATTCCCATCTTTCATATTTATGCTCTAACTCTTTTTCAAGTTTTTCCTTTTCATCCATTATTTCTTGTAATTTAGTAAAGTCAGTGGCATATTTAGATGTATCATTATCCAATTTTTCTATTTTTTCTTCTAAAGTAGCTATATCATCATCTATAGTATCAAATTCTCTTTGTTCATTGAAAGAAAATTTAAGTTTTTTATTATTTTTAGGTTTTTCATTTTTGACTTTTACTTCTTTAATAGGTGTTTCATTAAATTCTTCAAATTCTATTTTTTCATTTTCTCTATAAAGAAGGTAATCGCTATAATTTCCTGTGTAAATATGGATTTTACCATTTCCTTCATAAGCAAAAATTTTATTACAAATTCTATCAAGGAAGTATCTATCGTGGGAAACTGTAATTACCACACCTTTAAATTCATCTAAATAATCTTCAAGACGATTTAGAGTTTCTATATCTAAATCATTTGTAGGTTCATCTAGTAAGAGTACATTAGGAGCAGACATCAAAACTCTAAGTAGATGAAGTCTTCTTCTTTCTCCACCAGATAACTTTCTTATATAAGTATATTGCATAGTTCCATCAAATAGGAATTTTTCACACATTTGAGAAGCTGTAATTTTAGTACCATCAGCTGTAGTTATATAATCACTTTCTTCTTTAACATAGTCTATTGCTCTCATATCAGGATGCATATGAGAATCATCTTGAGAGAAGCAACCTATTTTTACAGTTTCACCTATTTCTATACTTCCACTATCTGGTTTAATTTTACCGTTTAAGATATTGATTAGTGTAGATTTTCCAAGACCATTTTTACCAATTATACCTATTCTGTCATGTCTAGCTAAAGTATATTCAAGCTTATCAATTATTTTTTTATTTTCAAAAGATTTAGATATATTGTGTATTTCTATAATTTTGTTACCAAGTCTAGAAGAACCTACAGATATATCTAGCTTTTCATCAATAATATGTTTGTCAGCATTTACAAGTTCATCAAATCTTTGAAGTCTAGCCTTTTGTTTTGTAGTACGAGCTTTAGCACCTCTTCTTACCCAAGCTAATTCTTTTCTAAGTAAGTTTTGACGTTTTAACTCACTTGATTGTTCTAAATCTAGTCTTTCAGCTTTCTTCTCTAAGAAGTGAGAGTAGTTACCATCATAACTAAATAGTCTTCCTTTATCTAACTCTAAAATTCTATTTGTAACTCTGTCTAGGAAATACCTATCATGAGTTATCATTAGCAGAGAACCTTTAAATTTATTTAAATATTCTTCTAACCAGTCTATAGTGTCGTTGTCTAAGTGGTTGGTAGGTTCGTCTAGAATTAATAATTCACAAGGCGTAATTAAAGCAGAAGCTAGAGAAACCCTTTTTCTTTGTCCACCAGATAATTCTTTTACTTTTTGATTGAAATCTTTAATTCCAAGTTTCATAAGAACAGTTTTTGCTTCACTTTCTAAGTCCCATAAATTTAAATCATCCATTTTACTTTGTAGGTTAAGTAGTTTTTCGTTTAATTTCTCATCATAAGAAATATTTATTTTTTCTAAAATATCTTGATACTGACCTATTAATTGCATTTCAGAAGAAGTTCCTTTAAAAACTTGTTCTAAAACAGTAGCTTCTTCATCGTAATATGGATTTTGTGGAAGATATTCAATTCGAACTTTATTTGCTTTTATTATATTTCCACTTTCACTTTCTTCCACTCCGGCTATTATTTTTAATAAAGTAGATTTACCAGTACCATTTACACCGATAAGTCCTATTTTTTCTCCTTCATTTATACCTAGAGAAATATTATTTAGTAGAGTTTTTTCTGAGTAGTTTTTACTTATATTTTCTAAGCTTATTAAATTCATTTTAATCACCTTTTATTTCATTATTTATTTTTAATTATAAATATATAATAATCATTGAAATTTACTAAGAATATATTGTAAACTTTGATTGACGTCTTTATAATTGTTAGTTAAAATATAAACTTATTATAACTCAAATATGTGTGTATAGACTAGTTATTATTAAAAAGTTAAAAATTATACTAAGGGTATTTTATAATTATTAAAATAATTACAGAAAAAAACAAAAAGGAATTTGAGGTGGTAATATGAAATTTTATATATCTCAGATGGTAGAAACAGAAAAGATTTTACCAATTTTAAGAAAGTATGATGTGGGGGTAGAAGTAGTTCAGTTTGCGAATCCGTATGTATTAGATCATAGATATGAAATTATGGATGAATACAAGAGGGAATTAAAGGAGTTATATAATAATGTGGATTTAATAATTCACGGACCTTATGCGGATTTATGCCCTGGTAGTAGGGATAATGAAATAAAAAGGGTAACTAAACTTAGAATGGAACAAGCTTTTGAAGTTGCAAATTCTTTGGGAGCTAAAAAAATTCTTTATCATAATGGATATATGCCAAATACTTATAGTAATGTGGAGTGGAAAGAAAATGCATATAATTATTGGAAAGAATTTATAAAAAGTAAAAATAATATGCCTATAGTTATTGAAAATGTTCTTGATGAAACGTATGATCTTATAGAAGATTTGATGAAGAGAGTAGATGATGAAAATTTTAATGTATGTATAGATATTGGGCATGCAAATGTTTGTTCTCATATTAGTGTGGATGAATGGATGGACAAACTTGATTTTAAATTAAATCATATACATTTACATAATAATTATGGTGACAAAGATAGTCACTTTGGAATAAATAAAGGTAATATGGATATAATAAAAATTTTACATAAGCTAAATGAAAAAAAAGATGATGATTTAACAATATCTTTAGAAGTAGCAGACTTAAATGAATTAGTAGAATCTTTAGATATACTTGTTAAAGAAAAATTCATTAAATTAAAAGAGGAGAGATAAATTTTATCTCTCCTATAATATATTAATTATAAACTTTTTTTCCACTTATTAACGTAATCAGCAAGAATTCTTTTTAAAGCAATACCAATTGCAGCATAAGCTTCATCATAAAGATTGGCAAGAGAAATTCTTATGGACCATTCAGGACCAGCAAAACCACCACCGCCAAGTAAAACTATGGAAGAATCCTGAGCTAAATCATAAAGTATATCTACAGGTTTATAATTTTCCTTTAGATAGTTAGCAAATTTAATACCATGATGTTTTGTTGCCCATTGTAATAAATCAAATTGAGTATAGTAACAAGCATCATTTGGGTTGTTATCCATTTCTAAACCTAAAGAATTAAATAATAATTTTTTACGATTATAACAAATTTCCATTGTTTTATGTTTATACTCATTTTTCTTATCTATAAGAGTAAAGGCAGAGAAAAATGCCATTTGAACTTGTTGTGGTGTAGAAAGACCAGCAGTATGATTTAGAGCAACTTGTCTACTATCAGCAACTATTCTATCTATAAAAGGTACGTTTTCTGGTATGGGATTCATATCAGCATATCTTCTATTTGTTCTTTTTCTTATAGAATAAGGCAATTTTTTTATTAATTTATCAAACACATTTTCTTCATGTAAGGCAATAGTTCCAAGTCTCCATCCAGTAACACCAAAGTATTTAGAATAAGAATAAGTACCGATTGTGTTATATGGTAAATCAGCCATTAAAGATTTAAATCCAGGGACAAAAGTACCATAAACATCATCTGAAATAATCATTAAATCTTGATTATGATTATTTACTATATCTACTATTTTAGAAATAGATTTATCACATATAGCAACAGATGGAGGATTACTTGGATTAACGACAAATAATGCCTTTATATCTTTATCAGCTAATTTTTCCAGTTCTTTATCAGAACATTGCCAAGTTCTTTCACCGTTTTCATCAATTTCATCAGAATTTATATAAACTACTTCAAATTCATATCTTGGAAGATGAGGTATTTCTAAGTATGGTGTAAATACAGGAGTCATTATGGCAATTTTATCTCCTTTAAGAAGAAGATTATTTGCTATTAAGGAATCAAATATATAACACATGGCAGCAGTGGCACCTTCAACGGCAAATACATTAAAATCTCCACCTTTTTCTATATTATATTTCATTTCTGATTTTAAGTATTCTTTTACTATTTTTTCTATATGAATAAGTATTCTATCTGGAAACGGATAGTTATCACCTATTATGGCATCACATAATTCATGTAAAAAATCATCTGCATTAAAATTTAATTCATTTATTCCATATTCTATTATTTCCCTAAGTGTTTCAATTCCAGGCATATTAGAATTTTCATTTATAAATTTATAAAATCTATTATATATACCTGTTTTTTTAGGGATACCAGTTAAATCACCGTTGTCCCATGAAAATCTACTTTCAGTTATGGCAAAATGACCAAAAGTAAAGAATGCTTCTCTAGGAGTTGCAGCAACCCAGTTAGGATTTCCGCGTCCTGCATCAAGTAAAGTTCTAGTACTTTTTCTATTTGATGTATTAGCTAATTCAATAAGTTTATTTTTAAATTCAAAAGGACTTATTTTACCATAAATATTTTCTAATTCTTGTCTATTAAGATTAATATTGTCCATTAAAAAGACCTCCACATATATTTTAAACTATTAATATTATTTTATTTAGAATACAAAGTATTATAAAACTATTTATTTAAATAGTAAGGTTTTTTGCCAATTATATTATAATATAATTGGCAGATTAAAACAAATTATTTAAAATAAAAGATTATTTTATAAAAAACCATACTTTTATAAATTTAAAGAGTATATATACTTTTTATGAATAATAAAAAATTCAATTCGTTCATGTCGCCAACGGCTTCGTCCGTTGCTCTACCAAGCGGTTGGAATTTATATTTTATCCACAAACAGATAAAATATAAATTCTTAACAATTAAAAAATGCATAAAACTTGTTTTAGCTTTATGCATTTATATTTAATTCATCAATAGTTTCACCAATTATTTTTATGCCTTTTTCTATATCCATATCAGATAAACGAGATAAGCCTAAACGAAGTGTATTTTTACCCTTATTATCTATATAAAATAAATCACCAGGCATAAATATAACATCTTTTTTATAACATTTTTCTAATAGATTTCTTGTGTCTATATTTTTTAATTCTAGAAACAAGTGAAGACCACCATCACCAATAATATGCTCAGTTTTAATATATTTTTTTACACATTCTTTAGCAAAATTAAATTTGTCTCCATAAAATTTTCTAGTTTTTTTTATATATTTTTCAAAAGCACCATTTTGAAGATAGTCATAAAGTATTCCTTGGTCTAAAAAGGATACATGAATATTGGTAGATCTTTTTACACTTTCCAATCTAGTTATGAGATCTTTATCACAAAGAATCCATCCAATTCGAAGTCCTGGAAATAATATTTTCGAAAAACTACCTATATAAATTACACCATTACTATTATTATCTAAAGAACAAATAGGAAATATGTTAGAAGAAGAGTAGAGAAGCTCCTCATTAAATCCATCTTCAATAATTGGTATGTTATTTTTTTTCATTAAATTATAAAATTTATATCTATTTTCTGGAGACATAACAATACCTGTAGGATTATGATAAGAAGGCGTAATATAAGAAAATCTTATTTTGTCCTTATATTGTTTTAATTTCTTTTTTAAATCATCAAAATCAAGTCCATTTTCATTCATATCAACAGGTATTATATTTAGCCCATGAGATTTCATAATTTTTATAGAGGTGTTATGTGTAGGATTTTCACATAATATATAATCACCTTTATTGGTTAAGGTAGATATTATAAGATTTAACCCTTCAGTAAAACCATTTACCATAAGTATATCTTTGCCATAAGTATTTACGCCTTTTTTATTCATATATCCATGTAAATAGTCGATTAAAGGTTTATATCCTTGTGCATAGCCATAGTTTAAAAGTTTATGGCCCTCTAAATTAAATCTATTTAAAAAGGATTTCTTCAACTCTTCCATATCAAATAATTCTCCATCGGGAGAAATACTTTTAAAAGAAATTTGTCCAGCTTTCCAACGAACTTCATTTTTCATAATATCCATATCATTTGATATTTTCATATAATCATTTTCAAAATTTTTGTAATCTAACTTCCAATGACTTTCGATTATGGTATTTTCGCTATTTACAAAAGTACCTTTTCCCGATACAGAATAAATAATTCCTTCAGATTTTAATTCTTCATAAGCTGATATTATGGAGTTTCTACTAACCTTTAAAATTAAACTAAGCTCCCTTGTAGAAGGAAGCTTAGAGTTATGAGGAAGAAGACCTTTTGCAATCATTTCTTCCAAGTATTTTTTTATTTGAACATAAATTGGTTCTTTATCGTTAATTGTTAAATCGGAGAATAACAAATTATCACCTCTAAGCTTTATTTATATAAGTAATTATATAAAATAAACTTAGTATAGTCTAGATTCTTATTTTAAAGAAGTCTCCATGATTTTATCAACTAATTCACTATAAGATAATCCTTTTGCATTGGCACTTCTAGGAATTAAACTTGTAGGTGTCATTCCTGGAAGTGTATTTAATTCAAGAACATAGAAAGTACCATTTGATAATATGAAGTCAGCTCTTACATAAGCTCTGCAATAGAAGGTATCCCAAACTGCTTTAGAAGCTTTATTTATTTGATCTTGTAAATCTTTTTCTAGATAAACTACTTCTTCTTTAGCAGCATTTGCACCAGTAGAGTATTTTGATTCAAAGTCAAAAAATCCTGTTGGTGATGATATTTTTATAGTTGGATAGACTTCTCCATCAAGTACAAAAGAAGTATATTCGTCTCCAGGAAGATAAGCTTCTATCATTACAATATCATCAACTTCTAAACCAGCTCTAACTGCATCTTCAACATCTTCTCTACATTCAACTTTAAATGTAGCAACAGAAGAACCACCGCTATTTGGTTTTATAAAAACTGGATATCCCATTTCCTCTATCTTATCGTAATCTATATCTTCTATTGATCTTGCAATAGTCCAATCTGCAGTAGGAATACCAGAGTCCCTAAGCATTTTCTTAGTTATGTTTTTATCCATACACATGGCAGAAGTTAAAGGACCACATCCTGAGTATGGTATGTCCATAGATTCTAATATGGCTTGAACTGTACCATCTTCACCGTACTTACCATGTAACATTAAAAAGGCAAATTCAATACCTTTTGGCATTTTATTAATAACATCCATTTTATCATTTAAAATAATTTCATAAACTTCGTATTTATCTCTATCTAAAGCATCAACAACAGATTTACCTGAATTTAAAGATACTTCTCTTTCAGTGGATATACCACCCATCAAAACTGCAACTTTTTTTTTCATAACCTTCACTCCCATTTTTAATTCTTAATTAGAACAATATTATTATATTTAACTTTTCTAATAACAATTATATGTTTAAATTTTTATAATCGAAAGTACCACGAAAGATGTTATTTTTATTATATGTGGTTTATTTAATAAAAAACTATATAAATAAATTGCTTATTACATAACTTAGAGTACATATAAGTTTAGACCAAGATTTTGAAACAGTCATGGAAGCAGCAATAGTTAGGGCATCAATACAAGTGTTTGATGCAAGGATAACATCTTCTAAGCTAAACTTAAAAATACGATCAGATTATAATTATATTTTTGCTCTAAATAAATACTAAAAGCAGCTCATCTAGTGATAAAAGTACATAATACCCATATATTATTAGGATTTATAAATGTTTTCATAAAAATATCCAAAATTGATTATATTTATTAATATTAATTTTAATATTCGAAGATATATAGAAAATATAGGTTGTTATGGTAAACTTTATTAAGTAAATAATTTGTATAAATAGTCTACTATATTACTTGAAATTTTATACATTTTAATATAAATTTTAACTGTGTAAATAAATATAAGAGGGTGATTAAAATTAAAGCTGAAATAATAACTGTAGGAACAGAAATCCTTTTGGGAGATATATTAAATACAAATACTCATTACTTAGCAAATGAACTAGCTAATATGGGTATTGATGTTTATTATCAAATTACTGTAGGTGACAATGAAGATAGATTATATAGACAAATAGATGAAAGTTTTAAAAGAAGTGATTTAGTAATTTTAACTGGAGGTTTAGGACCTACTCAAGATGATATTACGAAAGAAGTATGTGTAAAATATCTTAATTTAAAAATGAAATTTCATGAAGAGTATTGGCAAAAAATAATTGAAATACACAATAAAATGAAAAGAGTACCTACAGAAAATAATAAAAAACAAGCTTATTTTCCTGAAAATTCTATAATAGCATCTAATAAATATGGAACTGCTCCTGGATGTATTATAAAAAAAGGCAATAAAACAATTATTATTATGCCAGGGCCACCTAAGGAAATGAAACCTATGTTTGAAAATCATATAAAGCCATATTTATTAAAAGATAATAAAAAAATAATAAAATCTAAAGTTATTAGAATTATAGGTGTAGGAGAGTCAAAAATTGAAAATGATTTACTAGATTTAATTGAAAAACAAGTAAATCCAACCATAGCAACATATGCTAAAGATGGAGAATGTACAGTTAGAATAACTGCTAAAAGTAACACTGTTGAAGAAGTAGAAAAGTTAATATTACCTGTATGTGAAGAAATTAAAAATAGATTTAAAGAAAAAGTATATGCAGAAGGTGAAACTACTATAGAAGAAGTTGTAGCAAAAATGTTAGTTGAAAATAATTTAAAAATTGCTGTGGCTGAATCTTGTACTGGGGGGATGGTATCTTCAGCTTTAATTGATTATCCAGGCATATCTTCTGTATTTATGGAAGGATGCGTAACTTATTCCAATGAAGCTAAGGTAATGAGCCTTGGAGTAAAAGAGGAAACACTAAATACTGTTGGAGCTGTAAGTGAAGAATGTGCAAAAGAAATGGCAGAAGGTGTAGCTAAAAGACATAATACAAATATTGGATTATCTACAACGGGTATTGCAGGACCACAAGGTGGAACTACAGAAAAACCTGTGGGTCTTGTTTATATGGGAATTACTATAAATAATAAAACGATAGTGAAAAAATACATATTTAATGGAGATAGACAACAAATTAGAAGTAGAGCTTGTAAAACTTTATTAAATGATTTAAGACTAGAATTATTAAATATATAATATGAATTTTGGGAGGAAAAATGATTAAACATATATTTTGTGACTTAGATGGAACACTTTATAATAAGGGAATAAGCAAAGAGGATATAAAAGCCATAGAAGAAATAGAAAAAGAAGGTGTAATTTTTCATATAGCAACAGGAAGAGTATTTAAACAAGCGTATAAAATGGTAAATGAAAATTTTAAATTAAATGGTTACTATATATGTGAAAATGGATCTTTTATATTTGATAAAGATGAAAATTTAATTTTAAAAAATCCTTTAGATGATCATATAGTAAGAAAAATAATAAGTACTTTTGATTCTAAAACAGCTCATATATATTTAAAATATGATGGCAATGTGGTATTAAGTGGAGGAGCGGATATATTTGACTATTATAGTAAGGACTATATTGTGGATAAAGATTTATTTAAAGGATATGATTTTGGAAATTTGGTAGGTAATGTGGGGATACTTTCAGATAATATGGATGAACTTAAAAGATTAGAATATTTTTACAAAGATAAATTTAAAGATGTCTGTGATATTTATCTATCAGGTCCTTATACTTTGAATATAGTACCAAATCACGTATCTAAGCGTAGAGCAATAGAAACTATTTGTGAAAAATACAATGTAAATTTAGATGAAATTGCTACAATGGGTGATTCTCCAAATGACATATGTATGCTAAAAAATATAAAATGCAGTTTTGTTATGGAAAAAGGATTAGATGAAGTAAAGAAAAATGCAACTTATGTTGTAAATAGTGTAAAAGAAGGCATAGAAGTTATAAAAAAAATAAATAGGACTATTTAATAGTTCTATTTATTAAATATAGTTTGCATATTAAATACAGTTTGCAAAAATATATGAATTTGCAGTATTGATTAATATACAGTCAAGAATATGGTTTACTACAATATTACAAGCATATGATGAATATTTCAAATCGTTTTCATAACTTATATTACAAGATTTATAATCTTTATATAAATTATAAAAAAATTCTTCTACACTATGGTTAATTTCACACTCTAAATCACAATTTGAAAAGTCCATTATTTTTGCATAAGAAGCAAGCTCTTTTTCATATGTAACGTGTTTATTCATGCTATGACTAAATTCCCAACGTTCACTATGAGGAGCTGTGAAAAAGTCACATAAAAAATGGCATACTACACCTAATTCTTGGCTAAGTTTACTTATTGAAAAGTATTTTTCTAAGGAACTTAAAGTAAGTTGACATAAGTTTTTGATTTTTTCCATAACCATGTCAAATGACTCTTCTAAATAATGCTTGTTAAGAACATATTTTGAAGAGATATCTGGCTTTATATTTCCATAAATAAAATTTTTATCGCTAAGAAAAAATGTTTTATTTGAATCTAAATTTTTTAGTATATTTTTAGATATAATAAAATGTGTGTTCATTAACATTATTTCACCTCATATATTCGTATATATTTAAAATTATATGTGAGTTTTTAATTTTTTAAACAAGAATAACTATTTATATGATAGCAATAATAAAAAATAAATTCAACATGATAATCATACCAAATAAAGATAAATATTGATAAAAAGGAGACGATAAATATGAAAAAAGTATTAGTATTACTAGCTGATGGTTTTGAAGAAATTGAGGCATTAACCGTAGTAGATGTATTAAGAAGGGGAAATGTTGATTGTAAAATATGCTCAATTGAAGATGAGGATGTAAGAGGTACTCATGATATAATTATTAAATCTGACTGTAATATAAATGAAATAAATAGTGAAGAATATGATGCAGTGGTTTTACCAGGAGGTCTACCAGGTGCAGATAATTTAAAAGCAGATTGTGTAAAAGAATTAGTTATAAAAATGAATGACAAAAACAAAATTGTTGCAGCTATATGTGCAGCACCAGGCACTTTAGAATATTTTAATATATTAGAAGGTAAAGATTGTACATCTTATCCAGGATGTATTGAAGATAAAGATAAGGTTAATTACATAGAAGATGAACTTGTAGTTGTGGATAAAAATATAATAACTAGCAGAGGTCCCGCTACAGCGCTAATGTTTGCTTTAAAAATTTTAGAAGAATTAGGTTATATAAATGAAATGGAAGAAATAAAAGAAAGTATGCTTGTAAACTTATACAATAAATATGCAAAATAATAAAAAGAAAAATTTCGAAAATTTCACATATGAAAAATTAATAAATATATTATGCCAAGAATTATTTAATTATTGTTATGTAAATTCAATTAAAAGTGCAGTAGCTGCAGTTTTACTTTATTTATTAATGCCGATAATAAGTAAAAATATTTTAAATGAAGTAAATAATTTAACAATGATGATATATTCATTTATAACAGGAGCTATAGTACTTATTTCTAAAGTAAACTTTACAAGAATAGAACATAGTTTAGCTGAAATGCCTGTTCTTATAAATGTTGTAGGTTTTGGAGTGTTTTCTGGAGCTCTTGCTTACATATGTTATACTACAGGAGTTAAAAGTGGAATAGAACTTTCTGTAGCTGGTGTAATAGCGTCTATAGACAAATTATTGGATGGACTATTATGGGACAATCATTTAATACGATAAAAATAATAGGTGTTTGTTTAATGGTAGTATCAGCTATTGTCGCACTAAAAAGTGTAACTGAGCCTAAAGAAAATCCTAAGGATAATAATAATTTAGAAGATCTTGCAAAAGAAGCTTAAATTTAATAAAAACAAAAGTCCTCAAGAAAGTTTTCTTGGGGACTTTTAATTACAAAATTATTTTGTTGAAGGTACGTATTTTATACCTTGGAAAGAATCCCTTGCTTTCATAGTATCATCTATGGCATTTAATACTTCCCATTTTTTTAGTGACCAAAGAGGACCTACTAAATCTTCTTTTTTACCATCGCCAGTAAGTCTATGAATAACCATTTCTGGTGGTAAAACTTCCAATTGATCACAAACTAAATTTACATAATCTTCTTGACTCATTAAAGTCATCATACTTTTATCAAGCATTCTAGCCATAGGAGTATCTTTTATTACATGAAGTAAATGAATTTTTATTCCATGTACATTTAAATCAGCTACAGCCTTAGCCGTTTCCATCATCATATTATAATCTTCTCCAGGAAGACCATTTATAATATGAACAACAGTTTTAATATTTTTTGCTTTTAATTTTTCTACACCTTCTAAAAATGTTTTATAGTCATGACCTCTATTTATTATTTTAGAAGTTGAATCATGGATAGTTTGAAGTCCAAGTTCTACCCATAAATTAGTTCTTTCATTAAGTTCAGATAAATACTCAACTACATCATCTTCTAAGCAGTCAGGACGTGTTGATATGGAAAGACCTACTACGTCATCTTGTTCTAAAATAGTTTCGTATTTTTCCTTAAGCACTTCTAGAGGAGCATAAGTATTAGTAAAAGCTTGGAAATATCCTAAATATTTAGCGTTTGGCCATTTTTTTAGCATCATTTCTTTTACTTCACTAAATTGTTTTATTAAATCATCTTTTGGATTACCTGCGAAATCACCAGAACCTTCTTTGGAGCAATAAGTACATCCTCCATAAGAGACTTTTCCATCTATATTTGGGCAAGTAAAACCTGCATTTATAGAAACTTTAAAAATTTTCTCGCCAAAAGTATTTCTTAGATAGTAATTCCAAGTATGATATCTTTTATTATCATCAAAAGCATATTTGAACTTTGCCATTTCATCACCTTTTTCCTATGATTTATACATAGTTATATTAACATAAATTTTTATTATATACAAATTTGTAAAAATAATTTATTATGAAAAGAAAATATTTTGAAGTAATAAAGTTTACTTTTATTAATACAATTTATTAATGGTGAAATAAAGGGGGGATAATATGGATAGAAATGATGATAATAAGGACATTATAAGAGAAGCTCGTCAAAAAGCTAAAAATGAAAAAGAGCCTAAAAAAAATTTAACAGCAGATGAAAAAGACACAAAAGAGGAAGTAAAAGAAAAGATAGTAAATGATGAAGAATTAAAAGATAAAAAAACTAATAAAAATAAAATCTATATAGGAATGATATGCTTTTTTGTATTAATTGGAATAATGTATTTTAGTGCAAAAAGATATGATAATTTAGTTTATCCTAATATTTATTTATATGAAGAAGATGTATCTAAATTAAATAAAGAAAAGTTAAATGATAAAATTGATATTTTAATAAATGATATAAATAAAAAACTAATTACTATAAAAGTTAAAGATAAAAAATATGAAATAAAAGTATGTGAAATAATAAAGAAAATTGATAAAAATAAAACGGCAAATGAAATAATGAGTTATGGAAAAGATAAATTTTTTATGGAACAGTTTGGTTTAATTTATTTAAATGTGGCAAGAGAATATAAATTTAATATGAAAATAGATAATGATGTTATACAAGAAAAAGTCAATGAAATTTATAAAGAAACTACTATATCAGCTATAGAGCCTACTTTAGAGATAGATGATGAAAATGTTAAAATAATTTCAGGCAAAGATGGTCAAGGAATAGATAAAAAATCTCTTACAAATAAAATAATAGATTCAATAAATAGCGATGAAATTGGAAAAACTAATATAGTACTTACAGAAGAATACAAAATAATTAAATCACAAATAAATGAAAAAGATCTTGTAAAAGTGAAAGATAAAATATCAACAGCTACAACTTATTTTGGTGGAACAGGGTATAATAGAGGATTAAATATTGCCAATGCTGCTAGCAAAATAAATGGAACTTTGCTAATGCCTGGTGATGAATTTTCATATGAGGAAAAGGTAAGTCCTGTGGAGCTTTTTAATGGATATCATATGGCGCCAGTAATAGTAAATGGCACTCATAAAAATGCTCCTGGTGGAGGTGTTTGCCAAGTATCAACAACCTTATATAATGCAGAATTAAAGGCAGGAATTATTCCAATAGAAAGACATAATCATTCAAAAGCCATATCTTATGTACAAAAAGGCTTAGATGCAACATTAGCTACAGGAAGTAAAAATTTAAGATTTAAAAATCCTTATGACTATCCTGTTTATATTAGAGCTTATACATCAGGAGGACAAATTACAGTAGAATTTTGGTCCAATAAAAAGGTTTTAGATGGGAAAAAATACACTCCTGTAAGTTTTATTAAAGGAAGTATAGCCAATACTTACCTTTACAGTTATAATAGTAAAGGAGAATTAATATATAAAAAATTTATAGACACAAGTGTATATAAATAAAATATTATAATTCTTTTAAATAATACATACGAAAGACAAATTAAAAAGGAGAATATATTATGAAATTATTTTTAGACACAGCAAATGTGGAAGATATAAAAAAAGTAAATGATATGGGAGTTATATGTGGTGTAACAACAAACCCATCATTAATAGCAAAAGAAGGAAGAGATTTTACAGAAGTAGTTAGAGAAATTGCTTCAATAGTAGATGGACCAATAAGTGGTGAAGTAAATAGTGATGATGCTAAAGGTATGATAGCAGAAGCTATGGAAATAGTAAAAATACATCCAAACATGGTGGTAAAAATACCAATGACAGGTGAAGGATTAAAAGCAGTAAAAGCATTATCTGCTCAAGGAATAAAAACAAATGTAACTTTAATATTCTCAGCTAATCAAGCATTACTTGCTGCAAGAGCTGGAGCAACTTATGTATCGCCTTTCTTAGGAAGATTAGATGATATATCTACAAATGGAATGGACTTAATAAGAACTGTAGCAGAAATGTTTGATATACATGGTATAGAAACAGAAATAATAGCTGCAAGTGTTAGACATCCAATGCATGTAACAGACGCTGCATTAGCTGGTGCTCATATAGCAACAGTACCTGCAAAATTAGTTTACCAAATGTTAAATCATCCATTAACTGACCAAGGAATTGAAAAATTCAAAAAAGACTGGGCAGATGCTTTTGGAGATAAATAATATAAAAATAAAAAAATCACTGAAGAATTTATTTTTCAGTGATTTTTTTATTTTTATATCAATAAGTAAATTAAAGGAGATTAAGAATAATTTATTGAAATTTATCTGTAAGTTAATTATGAAAGTAGGAAAATTTATGGAAAAGATAACTTATTTTTTATGTGAAAGTAATGAAAGTTCTACTGAATTTTATAAAAAAAATTTGAATTTTTCAAAGAAAGTATTAAACAAACTTGAAGATAACTTTTCTAATGATATAAATGATTATATGAATTATATAAATAAAAATAACATGGAACAATTGAGAAGTAAATCTGAATATTTACTGGAAATATTGATGATAGGTGTGTTTTGGAAAGAACATGTAAATAAAGCTATAAGTTTAAGTAAAATACCTAGAAACATACTGATAAAATTATCAACTTTAAGAGAAAAAGAAAGTATAAAGAAAATAGTAGATATAAATAGAGGACTATTAGAATATTTATTTTTAAATAGAAGGTCAAATGACAAAGTTAAAATTTCATTGGAAAATTATAAAAAACTAGTAAATTACTTAAAAGCTTGTGGTGATTATAAAGAAGAAGCAAAACGATTAGAAGTATGGATAAGTTACTTTTTTAGCCTAAATAAAAATAAAGTAGACAAAATATTAACTTCATATTTGGAGTTTGCAAAGTATTTTGAAGATATAAGTCAAGAAGTTTTAGGAATATATACGAAAAATGTAAACTTGTTTTTGAAAAATATAGATAAAAAATATAAATATAGAGAAGATTTTTTATTCTGTAGTAGAAAAGAAGTTGAGTATCATTTAAATATGGTTGGAGCACAAATTATGAATGAAGCTTATAGAAAAGAATTTTTAAAAACAAAAGAAAAAGGACTACTTTTACCTTCATGTATGAGAATTAAAGATGAAAAAAATTGCAAAGCAATAAAAACATAAGAAGGTTATATTTGTAATAGTTGTAGCAAAAATTGCAATGTAAATAAATATGATAAACTGGGGAAAAAGTATAATTTTCAAGTATATATAATTCCACATGAATCAAGTATATCTGTGAAAAATAAAATTAAAGATGGTCATATAGGCATAATAGGTGTGGCATGTGTGCTTAATTTGATTTCAGGGGGACTTAAAGCTAAAAACTTAGGATTTGTGCCTCAATGTGTATTTTTAGATTATTGTGGTTGTAAAGATCATTGGCATGATAAAGGTATTATAACAGATATTAATATGAGTTATTTATTATATTCATTAGGGATAGAAGAATGTTAAATATAAAAAGGGAAGGTGGCTTAGTTTTTTAAGGGAATTTTTAAAATTATTTTATGCAATATTGGGGACATGTGGTAGGTGTTAGAATGCAAGGTGATATGAGGAGTGAAGTTTTCACTCATCTTCAAAAACTACCTAATTCATATTTTGATAATAATAAAAGTGGTGTTACCATGTCTAAAATAATAATTAATTTTACAGAGCAATATCAAAATGGTATGACTGGATTTGAAAGATTTATGGAAATAATGAGAGAAGATACAGAAAAAGAATATAAAAATCCTATAGAACTTAAAAATGTTAAAGATAATATAGAGATTGACAATGTTTCCTTTAAATATGAAGATAAAAAGCAAATATTAAAGAATTTAACTTTATCTATAGAAGCAGGAAAAACTGTAGCTTTAGTTGGACCATCTGGAGGAGGAAAAACCACACTTTGTAATCTGATTCCTAGATTTTATGATTTTAATGAAGGTGATATAAAAATAGATGGTATTAGTGTAAAAGAAGTAAGTTTAAAATCTTTAAGAAAAAATATTGGAGTAGTTCAACAAGATGTATTTTTATTTACAGGAACTATAAAAGAAAATATATTATGTGCCAAACTAGATGCCAGTGATGATGAAATTATAGATGCAGCTAAAAAGGCTAAAATTCACGATTTTATACAAAGTTTACCTAAAGGTTATGAAACGTATATAGGAGAGCGTGGAGTAAAATTATCTGGTGGACAAAAGCAAAGAATTTCCATATGTAGAGTATTTCTAAAAAATCCACCAATAATAATTCTTGATGAAGCCACATCTGCCCTTGATAATGTAACAGAAAGAGAAATTCAAAAATCCCTTGAAGAATTAAGTAAAGATAGAACAAATCTTGTTATAGCTCATAGATTATCAACAATAAAAAATGCCGATGAAATAATAGTACTTACAGATAGTGGAATTGTAGAAAGAGGAAACCATGAAGAATTAATAGTGGTGGAATTTATAGTAAATTACACGTAAGTTAAAATAATAAAACCTGAGCAAGAAATTTTGTTCAGGTTTTATTACGTTAAAAAATAATTCAAAAAATATGATAACAAAAATTATATGAAAATGATAATTATTTTCATTTACAAAATGAGATAAAGATGCTATCATTATATTAAATAAATCTCAAGGGGGAAAAAATTATGAATAATAAAATAAATATAATATTCTGGAGTGGAACTGGAAATACAGAAGCAATGGCAGAGGCTATATACAATGGAAGTAATAAAAGTGAAAACTCTAAATTGTTAACAGTTGATAAAGCTACTATTGATGATGTAAAAGAAGCAGATGTATTATTTCTAGGTTGCCCATCTATGGGAGTTGAAGAATTAGAAGAAAGTGAAATGGAGCCTTTTATGGAAAGTATCTCTAAAGATATATCAGGTAAGAAAATTGTATTATTCGGATCTTATGGATGGGGCGATGGTGAATGGATGCAAAACTGGGAGCAACGAATAAAAGATTGTGGAGGTATTATAATAGAAGATAGCGTAATTTGTAATGAAGCTCCTGAGGAAGATAATTTAAATCATTTAAAATCATTAGGTGAAAAATATGCTAGTTAAAACTTATATAACTAAAAAATTTTATGATATAAATAAAAATCAAAAATAATATATAAAGTATTTTTTTAAAAGATGTAGGTATTTAGTAACTTATAATACTAATTCCTATATCTTTTTTTATTATTTTTAAAAATTATAATATGAATTTTTTGAATATTATTTTAAAATATGAAAAAAATAAAAATATTATAATAATGAAAGGACAAAATTATGTTTAAAGTAGATAGAGATATATGTATAGCTTGTGAACAATGTATAAAAGATTGCCCTGTAAATGATATTTATTTAAAGGAAGGAAAGGCTCATATAAAAAATGAAGCTTGTATAAAATGTGGCCATTGTATAGCTATTTGTCCAGTAAAAGCTGTAAGTACAGATGATTATGATATGTCTGAAGTTATTGAATATAAAAAAGAAGACTTCCAAATAGAACCTGAGAGATTATTAAACTTTATTAAATTTAGAAGAAGTGTAAGACGATTTAAGAACAAGGAAGTAGAAAAAGAAAAAATTGAAAAGATTATAGAAGCAGGCAGATTTGCACCGACATCGACAAATAGCCAGGATGTTTCTTATACAGTGCTTCAAAAGGAACTTCCTAAAATTAAAGCATTAACTTATGAAATTTTAAATAAAAAAGGTCAATACATTTTAGAAAATATGAATGATAATATTAAACACTTAGAAAGATATGCAAATTTATGGACTAAGATGTATGAAGCACATAAATTAGACCCTAAAGCAAATGATAGATTATTTTTAAATGCACCTTTAGCCATAGTTATAAGTGCCAAAACTCCTTTAGATGGTGGACTAGCTTCTGCTAATATGGAGTTAATGGTTGATTCATTGGGACTTGGAACATATTTCAATGGATTTTTTCAAGTGGCAGCACAGGATAATGAAGAGTTATTAAATTTATTAAATATACCAAAAGAAAAACAATTAATAAGTTGTTTAGTTATAGGATATCCAAATGTATCTTATAAAAGAACAGTGCCAAGAGAAAAAGCAGATATTACTTGGTCATAAAAGACAATCCCTATTTTTAGGGATTATTTTTTTACATTGAACAAAATCATTTACTGTATGAATAAATTTTTATAATATGTATTATATTACCGTAAATGATATAATTATATAAAATTTAATTACAGTGTTAAAAGGGAATGGAGTTTAAATAATGATTGAAGTTAAAAATTTATCTACAGGTCAAAAGCAAAGAACTTCTATTGCAAGATGTCTAGTTCATAATCCAAGTATATATATTTTTGATGAACCAACATTGGGATTAGATGTAATTAGCAGTAAATCCATAATTGATTTTATGAAAAATGAAAGAGATAAAGGAAAAACTGTTTTATATTCAACTCATTATATGGAAGAAGCAGAAATACTTTGTGACAAAATTTATATGATGCATAAAGGGGAATTCATAGCTTATGGTAGTTGTGAAGAACTAAAAAATAATTATAATACAAATAGTTTAAGGGATATATTTATAAAATTAGCAAGTGAGAGGGGAGATTTAATTGAGGAGTAAAATCGTAAGAACAATTTTTAAAAAAGAAATAATAGATATTATAAGGGATAAGAAAACTTTATTTATGGGAATTGTACTTCCTTTAATTTTATATCCACTTCTTATGATAATAATGACACAAATTATGACAATATCTATGAATAGCATAGAAAATGATTATATAAATATTGCTTTTGAAAAATATCCAAGCAAAGAATTAATTACTTTAATAAAAAATTATGATAGTGATTGTGTTATAAATATAGTAAAAAGTAAAAATTATAAAAAAGATTTAGAAAAGGGAAATATAGACGCATATGTAGACATCAAAGAAAAAAATAAAATTGAAAATTATAAAATATATATAAATTCATCAAAAGAAAATTATTCAACTGTAAATAGCAAGTTGGAAGATATTTTTAATACATATAAGGAGAAGAAGGTTAAAGATAAAATTGAACAATTACAATTAAATGTAGATGAAACTTTAAAACCTGTAGTTTATTCAACAGTAGATTTGGTTAAAACTGAAGAAGTAGCAGGTTTGCTTTTAGGTCAGATTCTTCCTTTTATACTTATTACAGGAGTCCTTTTAGGTTCCATATATCCGGCAATAGATTCTATGGCAGGAGAAAAAGAAAGGGGCACATTGGAAACTTTATTTACACTTCCTATTTCAAATTTGGAATTAATAATGGGAAAATATATGGCAGTCTCTCTTTGTGCCATAGTAACGGCCATACTAAATGTAGTATCTATATTAATGACACTTATATATATATTATCAATAGGAAATATAAGTGGTCAATTATTTTCAAATAAATTTAATATATATGACTTGGTAGGACCTTTATTTATAACTTTAATATGTATATGTTTATTTGCCATGGTAGTTTCTGCAATAAGTATGTGTGTTTGTTCTTTAGCAAAAAATTTTAAAGATGCTCAAAATTATATAACGCCAGTTATGTTTTTAGTTTTAATACCATCTTATGCTTCCATGATGCAAAACTTAACTTTAAATAGAAGCACATCAGTAATACCTGTAGTGAATATATCTTTACTTATAAAAAGTGTACTTTCTAATAATTTTAATTTAAGTTTAATTGCTTTAGTATTTATATCTAACTTTGCATTTGTAATATTATCTGTAATTTTATTATCGAAATTATTCAACTCAGAGGAAATATTATTTGGCAATAATAGAAACTTTTCATTTTTAGAAAAACGAAGTAATATAAAAAAAGGAACTATGCCAAGTGTGAGTGATGGCATAATTTTATATGCTATAGGATTGATTTTATTAATTTATATTGGTAGTTATATTCAATTAAAATTAAAAATGACGGGGATAGTATTAACTCAAGTTATGATAATAAGTTTGCCACTTTTATTTGCTTACTATATAAAGAGTGATTTTAAAAAAGTATTTTCACTTAAGAATACCGAAAATAAAACATTTATTTGGAGCAGCTTGCCTTTGGTTTGGAACATACTTACTAGCAATGATTATTACTAATATAATAATATATTATTTCCCACAAAATCAAGAAATTGTGGAAGGTTTAAATAATGCATTATTTATAAAAAATAACTTATTACTTAATTTATTAATTGTAGCGGCAATGCCAGCTATATGTGAAGAAATTTTCTTTAGAGGATTTATATTGACATCATTTAAAAATAATAAAAAATCTTATAGAGGAGCTATAATATTTTCGGGTATTTTATTTGGATTAATGCATATGGATTTTATTAGAGTTGTGCCTACATCTATTTTAGGAATTGCTTTTGCTTATGCTGTATGTAAAACAAATTCCATAGCAGTAAGTATGTTTATGCATTTTTTTAATAATGGATTTGCAGTTGTTATAACTCATATTTCTTCGAAAGTATTGGACAATACTCAAACTACAGATATGGCAGTATTATCATTTAATGAAATTGGAATATTTTTAGCTTTAAGTTTTATGTTTATATTTTTAGCAACTTTATTGTTTAAAGAAAGAAAAAATGCAGATAAACTTGTTGAATAACTGTTATAATAAATGAACAAAGGAGATGAAGTAGTTGGACATAATAAAAGATGTAAATTTAGACTTAGAAAGATGTGAAAGAGTAATTAAAGAAAATAACTACCTAGAGATAATAATTGCTATAGAAGAAATTCAAGATAAATATAGAGGTAAAATTAAAAACATAGGTGAAGAATCTAATAATGTAGTCTGGAACTATAGTATAAAAGACTTAAAAAATATTAAAAATTATTTAATTGATTATAAAGAAAAGTTATTATTAGAGAAAAAATTTGAAAATATACATGAAAAGATATGTCAAATAAAGGTGTATTTAAAAAATAATGAAGTCAATGATGAAGAAAATTTAATGAAAATAGTAAATTGTATAGAAGAAGTTAACAGTAAAAATTTAACTTTAGATGAAAAATATGAAAAGCTCAAAGTTTATTTTGAATTAATAAAATATTTTGATAGAAATATTGCTATATACATATTAGAGCTTATAACATTGGTAATACAATAAAAATTCACTTCGCTTACATGTCTGACGATTTTGTTTGTTGTTCAAAATATATATAAATGGAGAATATATAAATTAAAAAATCCCTCACTGGAATTTTTACAGTAAGGGATTTTTTATTATATACTAAATAATAAATCTGCATATGTTGGAAATGGCCAATATTCTTTGCTGACAATTGTTTCTAGTTCATCAGCAATAGCACGAACTTCTTGCATTTGAACTTTTATATTATCTTTATAAAATTCTGCATTTTCTTTAGGATCACTATAATTTTTAGCTTCCAATATGGATGTATTTAATTTTTCTATTTTTATATCTAAACAAGAATTTAAAGATGAAAGTTTTTTAACTAAAGATATTTCTAAACTACAATCAATTTCTGCACTTAAAGATTTTTTATTTAAAGCAGTATCAGTTAAAGTTTTTATATAAGAACAAACAGCAGGAATTATATCTTTTTTAGCCATATCAATCATAGTTAAAGCTTCAATATTTAAAGTTTTAGAATATTCTTCTAATAAAATGTCACATCTAGATTGAAGTTCTTCTTTAGTGTAAACATTAAACTTTTCAAATAATTTTATATTTTTTTCATCAACATAATGAGGAAGAACATCAACAGCAGTTTTAAAATTAGAAAGACCTCTTCTTTCAGCTTCAATAACCCATTCTTCAGCATAGTTGTTGCCATTAAATATTATTCTTGAATGTTTTTTCATAGTATCTTTGATTATTTGATTTATAGTTTCATCTATATTACTATTAGTTTCAAGTATATCTGCATAGTCACATAAACTATTTGCAACTATAGTATTTAATATAGTATTTGGGCAAGCTATATTGCAAGTAGAACCAAGCATTCTAAATTCAAATTTATTACCAGTAAATGCAAATGGTGAAGTACGGTTTCTATCAGTTGTATCTTTCATAAATGATGGTAAAACATCTACATCTATATCCATTCTGCTTAAAATATCTTCATCATAAGGTAAATCATTTTCTATACATTTTAATACTTTTTTCAAGTCAGATCCAATAAACATGGAAATTATAGCAGGAGGTGCTTCATTTCCACCAAGTCTATGGTCATTACCAGCGCTAGCAACTGATAATCGAAGTAAATCTTGATATTCATCTACTGCTTTTATAATTGCAGATAAGAATAATAAAAATGTTTTATTTTCAAAAGGTTTTTTGCCTGGTTCTAATAAATTTTTACCTTTATTAGTAGTCATAGACCAGTTATTATGTTTACCGCTACCATTTACCCCTGCAAAAGGTTTTTCGTGTAATAAACAAACTAAACCATGTTTATCAGCGATTCTTTTCATTAAATCCATTGTAATTTGATTATGATCTGTGGCTACATTTGTTACAGTATGAATTGGAGCTAATTCATGTTGAGATGGAGCAACTTCATTATGTTTGGTTTTTGATAAAACTCCAAGTTTCCAAAGTTCCATATCTAGTTCTTTCATAAATTCAGCTACTCTAGGTTTTATAGAACCAAAATAGTGATCTTCCATTTCTTGACCTTTTGGAGGTCTTGCACCAAATAAAGTTCTATTACAGAATTTTAAATCCATTCTTTTTTCATAAAGTTTTTTATCTATTAAAAAATATTCTTGCTCTGGACCAACAGTAGTTATAACTCTTGTTACATCATCATATCCAAGTAAATTTAAAAGTCTAACAGCTGTTTTATTCAGTGCTTCCATAGATTTTAGAAGAGGAGTCTTCTTATCTAGAGATTGACCAGAATAAGAACAAAATGCAGTTGGTATGCATAAAGTAGTATCTCTTATAAAAGCGTAAGATGTTGGGTCCCATACAGTATACCCTCTAGCTTCAAAAGTACTTCTAAGTCCTCCAGATGGAAATGATGAGCCATCTGGTTCACCTTTAATTAATTCTTTTCCTGAAAACTCCATAATAACATTTCCATCAGGTGTTGGAGATATAAAACTATCGTGTTTTTCTGCAGTAATTCCAGTCATTGGTTGGAACCAATGAGTAAAATGTGTAGCTCCATTTTCTATGGCCCAATCTTTCATTGTATTGGCAACAACATTGGCGATTTTTATATCTATTGGTTTACCTTGATGTATAGTATTTTTTAATGTGTTGTAAATATCTTTTGGTAATCTTTCTTTCATTACATTATCATTAAAAACTAAACTTCCAAATATTTTTGATAATCTTTCCATAAAATTTCCCCCTTTTATTTATTGAATAAAATATAAAATTTATTGCTAAAAATAAAGAAAGGCGCAGTAGGTAAATCCTACAGCGCCTTTGCTGTTAAATAATTATAGAAAAAATTGTAGTGCTAAACTTCTAAAATGTCAACAAAACTTAAAAAATATTTTTGATAAAAAGTGTTTGACATAATATAAGATGAGCTGTAAAATTTTACTAAATAAAATATGATTCAAAGATGAATACAAAAATAACTTTGAAATTTATGTGAAAGTAAGAGTATTTATTTAAGGATGTTAAGCAAGTATACTTTCATTCTTTTATGAGTGACTCTTTTTTTATTGTAGCAAATAAATTTAAATTTGATTAAGGGAGGATGCCTTTGCGACACAAATGAAGTTACTTTCGTCTTTAAAGGGTGATTTTTATGGAACAAATTCTAATAGTATCAAGCTCTCAAAAAAGTAAAGAATTATTAATTGATATAGTTAAATCGGCAGGGAAATATGATATATCATCTGTTGACAAGGGTGTATTATGCAGAGAAATTATAAAAAATAATAATTTTGATTTAATTATAATTAATGCCCCTCTAAGAGATGATTATGGGGAACGTTTAGCAAAATTTATTAGCCAAAATACGAATAGTGATATTATTCTTATTGTAAAAAATGAGGATAAAAATCAATTATACAAAATTGAAGAAAGTGGAATATATGTTATGGAAAAACCTATAAATAAATTTTTATTCATAAAAATTATAAATGCATATATAATCCATAGAAGAAGATATAATTTTATTATTAATGAGAATAAAAAATTGAAAAAAACAATAAGTGATATTAAATTAATTGATAGAGCAAAAATAACTTTAGTGGAATATTTAAATATGAGTGAAGATGAATCTCATAAATATATTGAAAAACAAGCAATGGATTTGAGAATTACAAAAGTTGAAGTGGCTAAAAGTATTTTGAAAATTTATGAAAATTAATATTTATAGGGGGGAAAATTTATGACTAAATTTATATTTGTAACAGGAGGAGTAGTATCAGGACTGGGAAAGGGAATAACAGCAGCTTCTTTGGGACGATTATTAAAAGCTAGAGGGTTAAAAGTTATAGCCCAAAAACTAGACCCATATATAAATGTGGATCCAGGAACTATGAGTCCTTATCAACATGGGGAAGTTTTTGTAACGGAAGATGGTGCTGAGACAGACTTAGATTTAGGTCATTATGAGAGATTTATTGATGAAAATTTAAATAAATATTCCAACTTAACGACAGGGAAAGTATATTGGAATATCTTAAACAAAGAAAGAAAAGGTGAATATTTAGGAGAAACAGTACAAGTTATTCCTCATATTACCAACGAAATAAAAAATTTTATTTATAGTGTAGGTCAAAAAAGCAAATCAGATGTAGTTATAACTGAAATAGGAGGTACTGTAGGAGATATAGAAAGTCAGCCTTTTATGGAAGCTATAAGACAAGTATCTTTAGAAATGGGAAGGGAAAATTGTCTTTTTATACATGTGACTTTAGTACCTTATATAAAAAGTTCTGGTGAACACAAATCAAAACCAACACAACATTCAGTTAAGCAACTCCAATCTCTTGGAATCATGCCAAATATTATAGTAACTAGATCAGAAGAACCAATTGACGATTCTATAAAACAAAAAATTTCATTATTTTGTAATGTAAAAAAAGACTGTGTAATCGAAAACAAAACTATAGATATATTATATGAAGTGCCAATAATGCTAGAAAAACAAGGATTTTGTGAAATTGTATGTAGAGAATTGAATATAAAATCTGATAAAAGTGATTTAAGCGATTGGGAAGAAATGCTTGAAAGAGTTAAAAATATAGATAAAACAGTAACTATAGGTTTAGTGGGAAAATATATAAAACTTCATGATGCATATTTATCAGTAGTAGAAGCCTTGTCTCATGCAGGATATGAAAATGGTGCAAATATAAAAATAAAATGGGTAGATGCAGAGTCTGTGAATTATAAAAGTGCAAATAAAATTTTAAGTGATTGTGATGGCATATTAATTCCAGGAGGATTTGGAGATAGAGGAATAGAAGGTATGATTTGTGCAGCTAATTATGCAAGATTAAATAATATACCTTATTTAGGTATTTGCCTTGGTATGCAAATTGCAGTTATTGAATTTGCTAGAAACGTTTTGAAAATGACAAATGCAAATTCTACAGAATTTGATAAGTTTACTTTATACCCTGTTATAGATTTGATGATTGATCAGTATGGAAATATACCCTTGGGTGGAACTATGAGATTAGGTGCTTATCCATGTAAAATAAAACCAAATACTATAATGGAGCTATCCTATGGGAAATTAAATATTAGCGAAAGACATCGTCATAGATATGAGTTTAACAATAAATATAAAGAAAAATTTATAGATAAGGGAATGATAATAGGAGGAACTTCTCCAGATGAAAAATTAGTTGAAGCTGTTGAAATACCAAATAATGATTTTTTTGTAGGAGTACAATATCATCCAGAATTTAAAAGTAGACCAAATAGAGCAAATCCTATAATAAAAGGATTTATTAAAGCAACAGTAAATAAATAATTTTATGGAATATTGAATAGCAAAAAGGGAACTATATAAGCATATATAGAAAATTATGGAGGTATTGTAATGAAAGCTTATGTAGATGATGAAACTTGTATAGGATGTGGAACATGCCCAGAAGTATGTCCAGAAGTTTTTCATATGACTGATGGTGGAATAGCTCATGCTATAGATGGAGAAATTCCAAAGGATATACTAGGAAAAGCAAAACAAGCTGAAGAAAGCTGTCCGGTTGATGCTATCGACTTAGACGAAGACTAGAAAGGAATAAATTATGAGAGCATATGTTGATAAAGATAATTGCGTAGCTTGCAAACATTGTGTAAGTGTTTGTCCTAGTGTATATTTTATGGATAATGATGGGAAAGCTACTGCTATTAATGATAATATTCCAGAAAATGAAAAGAATAAAGCTACAAGGGGCAGAGATGAATGTCCTGTTTCAGCCATTAATTTAAAAGATAATTAAATGAAAAAATACCTTTGAAATTAGCTCAAAGGTATTTTTTAATATTATTGAATAAAAGGATTTTCAAGAACATCAGATGATTTATCTTTAACTTTCTTTTTTTCTTCTTTAAAGAATTTAAATAATAAACTTAAAGATATAATTAAAGTTATAAATTCAGATACATCAGTTGTAACCCAAATGCCATCTCCACCAAATAATTTTGTAAGTACAAATAAACTAATTACAACTAAAACTAAACTTCTACCAAGAGATATAATTGCAGAGCAGATAGGTTTATCAATGGCAACAAAAAATCCAGAAATGATTAAATTAAATCCTAAAAATAAGAAAGAAAATGAATATAATTTAAATACAGATACTGTTGAGTTAAATAGTTGAACTTCTTTTGTATCTATAAATAATGCAGTAATATTGTTGGCAAATAACAAGCATAATGTAAATACAGTTATTGCAGTAATACATATGGTTTTAATTCCCATTTTAAATAAACTATTTACATTTTCACTTTCTCTAGCTCCAAAATTAAAACTAATTAAAGGCTGGACACCTTGAGTAATACCAACCATAGTCATAGATACTAAAGTATTAATATAACAAATAACACTATAAGAAATTAAAGCATCTTGACCAATAAATCTCATCAAACTTTGATTAAATAAAATTGTAACTAAACCAACACTTAATTCAGAAGTACAATCAGGAAAGCCTAAAGATATTATTTTTCCTATTGTTTTAAAATCAAATTTAAATTTTACAAGTTTTAAATTTGATTTTTTTCTTAGAAAATGACTTAAGAAAAATATTGTAGATAATACTTGTGCTATACCAGTGGCAAAAGCAGCTCCCTTTACTCCATATCCAAATTTTATAACAAAAATATAATCTAAAAAAATATTAGTTATAGCTGATATTATAACACCTACAGTGGCAAGGATTGGGAAACCATCAGCTTTAACTATTACTTCTAAAGAATAAGATACAATGAAAAATATATTAAATAAAGATATTATAAATAAATAATCCTTAACATAATTTATAGTATCAGGTGTTGCACCTAGAATTTTTGATAAAAAATTTAAGCCTATTAAAGATGTAATTGTAATTATTATGGATATGGTAATAATTGTAAATAAGTTTAAAGTAAATGTCTCACTTGCCTTTTCGAAATCTTTTTTTCCAAGGTAGATGGCTATTATAGTAGATGAACCTGTGGAAAATAATACAGATAGGGCAAATACAAAATTAATAAAAGGCATGGAAATATTAACAGATGCAAGAGCTAACTCTCCAACACCTTTGCTAACAAATATACCATCAACTATTGTATAAAGGGAAAACACCCACATGGCCATGACAGAAGGACATAAATACCTTAGAAATTGTTTGAATAAATTTTTGTTCATTTTATCACTCCTTATATTTATATCTTAAAGCCTGGTATAATACTAAGGTCAATAAAATGAGTAAATATTTTTTAAATTTCTTGAAAAATTATTTTCTTTATGAAATAATATATTTCAGTACGTATTAAAAAAGGAGCAAAAATGAAAGATTATTACAAAATTGGAGAAATATCTGAGATGTATGATATGAGTAGAGATTCCCTTATGTATTATGAGAAGCTGGGAATTATTGAACCTACTAGAGAGGATAATGGATACAGACTTTATAGTGTTTCTGATATTTGGAGACTTAATTTAATAAAAGAATTAAAGAGTTTAGGCTTCTCTTTTAAAATGATTAAAGAGTATTTAGAAAATAGAGATTTAAAATCTACTAATAAATTACTTAATGATGGAATAACTTTATTGGATGATCAAATATTAAAATTACTAAAACAAAAAGAAAATATGAGAAAACGAATGGAATCCATAGAAAAAACTACAAAAAATTCTAATTTAAATAATATAGAACTTGTTTATTTAAAAAGAAGAAAAGGTTTAGTTTTAAATGGAAAAATCAAACGTGATGAAGATTTTGATTTATTAATTCAAAAATTACAAAAAGATCATGGGAATAAATTTGGAATATTTGGAAATAACAATGTGGGTTCTATTTTTGATATGAATTCTCTTGAAAATGGTATAACAACAGATTATGAATCTGTATTTTGTTTGTTAAAAGATGATGCTGAGGAATATAATATAGTATTTGAAGAAGGATATTATGTAACACTAACTTATAGTGGTGACTATACAAATAATAAAGAACATATCCAACATATATTTGATTTTATCGAAGAAAATAAATTAATAATAACAGGTAATCCAATGGAAATTTATAAAATAGATATTCATGAAACAGAAAATAAAGATGAATTTATTACAGAAATCCAAATACCTATAAAATGTTAAAGAGATGTCACCTTAAAAATGTGACATCTCTTTTAATATTCTATCCAAATTGGAGAAGTTAGTGTTTCTTTATTATCTTTTTCTGTTATTAAAGCAAAATAATAAGTATTTTTATTTGGAGGTGGTAGAGTAAAATCTACTTTGGTAAAATTAGAATCAAAATTTTTGGAACAGATTAGTTTATCATTATTGCTGAAAATTTCTATTTTTTTTATTTTGTCATTATTTGAGTTAGCTATAGCACTTACAATAATTCTCACATAAGATGGATTTTTTACTATGCTACCCATTGGCAATTTATTTAATGAAAAATAAACATCTAAATTGTTATTTTCACTAATAAAAATTCGTCTATTTTTTATACCTTCTAAAAGTTGATTTTTTGTTAAATCTTCACAAAGTATATTTGTTAGAAATTTATTATTTAAATTTATATTTGGGTATTGATTGTATTCACAGATAATAGGGCTAATATGCCATCCATTGTCTAAAGCTTCTTTGTAAGGTATTAAATTTAATTTTTTATTTGCATCTTTTTGTAACTCTATTAAAGAAATTATTTCATCTCCATATGGAGAGTACTTGAAATAATTTATGCTATCTAAATTATTATCATATTTAAATTGACCTATTAAATCGTCTTCATAAAAGAATAAATTTTTATAAAAAGAATCCATACTTATATTATCTTTAAAAATAAAAGGATTTTCACAATTAAAAATATTTAAACAAGTTTTTTTATTTTCATTTTTTAGTTTAGTACTTAATTCAAATCCAGATAAGGAGATATAACTACCATCATTACAGTATTTATTACAAGATTCAATTAATTTATTATATTTTTTATTATCTATAAAATTATCCATGGATAATTTATTGTTATTAATTTTTTCTGTTATAAATAAATAATTAAGATGTTTAGTATTTTTACATAAATTATTTAAATCATCATAAGAAGTTAAAATATTCAGCTCATCAGTGTTATTAAAAAAAATTCCTTTATAGTTAGTATAAAGATTAGTACCAACAGAAAAATACCATTCCATAACTTCTGGTTTTGGTGTATTTTTTATTTCTAATTTGACGACTTGAACTCCTGGTTTTAATTTTTTATCACATTTATAATAAATATATTTTGAAGTTATCATAGTTTGATTTGAAATATCTTTATAATTTAAATAAAGTTTAAAGTTATTTAAAGTATTATTGCTATTGTAGAAAATTTTAATTTCAGGTGTGGATATAATATTTTGTTCACCAGGATGGGGTATTAACCTTTCTATTACTACGGAATTTTTTTCCTCAGCAAGAGAGTTATTCATATTAATGTTTATGTAAAAAAATAAAAAAATAAAAATAATAAAAAAGAAAGATGTTACTTTTTTTTTCATAGTAAATAAGTTCCTTCCTAAATTTATATAGATTAATAAAATTATTTTTATCTAAGAAGTTGATTTTATACAGTATTATTGAAAATAATTAAGACTTATTTATATTATGGAACATAAGAGGACAAGATTTATTAATATAATATAAAAAGATTATATTGGAGGGAAGATTATGCTAGTCGACTCAATGGAGATAAAAGTAAATAAAAATGATGCTATAAAACATATAATAAGAAAAACTCCACTAATTAGCAAAATTGATCAATTTAATAGAAAAATTGAAGATATACATTTAGAATTTGTGGAATATAAAGTTTTAAAGTATGAGATAATTAGCAAAAGAAAAAATAAAAATAATTTTAGAAGTGAGGAGTTTAAAGATAATATAATTATGATCGTAAATACTTATAATGGTCATTCACAATCAGTAGATAAGACTCCAAAAACAATAAAAAGATATATAGCAAGAAGTTGTATAAAAAAATCAAATATTGAGAATAATTATATAATTGAAAAGGTAAAAAATGAAATAATAAATTATTTTGATTATAAAATTATAAATGGCTCTATGGAAAGTAGAATTATAAAAAATATTAAACTTTTGGAGATAAGTAGTATATATAAACCTTATTGGATTGGAAATTATAAAGGTAAAGAAATTTTTGTAGATGCATAAAAGCTGTAAGTAAAAAACTTACAGCTTTTTAAATTATTTCTTTAAATTATTTAAAGATTTTAAAGTGTATCCTTCTTCTTTCCAATGAGTAATTACATCGTCTAATATTTCACTATTAGTTTGAGAATTAGAATGAAGTAAAACTATAGCACCTGGGTGAGTTCTTGAATAAATTTTATTTTTTGCGAAATCATGAGTTGGCTGTTGATTATTATACCAATCCACATAAGCAAAGCTCCAAAAAATAGATGAATATCCCAAATCTTTAGTCATTTTCAAAGACTCTTCGCTAAATTTTCCCATTGGTGGTCTAAAAAACTTTGGCATATCTTTTCCAGTAATTTCTTTATAAGTATTTGCCACATCTAAAATTTCTTTATTAAATTTATCTTTATCATGTATAGATGCCATTGATGTATGGCTAACAGAGTGATTACAAACTAGATGGCCCTCTTTTTCCATTCTTTTTATAATATCAGGGTTATTTTTTATATAACTTTCAACTACAAAGAAATTTCCTGGAACATTATGCTTTTTTAAAACATCTAAAATATGATTAGTAAATCCATTTTCATACCCTGAGTCAAAAGTTAAGTAAATTATTTTTTCGTTGGGATTACCTACATAATAACTATCATAATCTTTAAAAAAGTTGGCTTCTTGTATAGGTAGGGGCTGCTTGCCATCTTCCCTAGGATTAAAATACCAATTATATTCAACTGTACTCAAATCTTTAGTATAAATTTGAGTTTTTATTTTGTTAAATATAGAAGTATCATTAATAGCAAAAAATGCAAAAATTAATAATAATGCACTTATAATTATTAATTTATTTACGTTGTTTTTTTTCAAAATATAACCTCCATTTCAGTCTGATTAAAATTATGCTATACATATTATGACCAAAAGGAATATAATAAATTTATTATTAAAATAAATTAGTTTTAAAAATGAAAATATGAAAGGATAAATTATGAATATAAATGAAATAAATAGTATAGTACAAGATGTGGTATTTCTTGATATAGAAACAAGTGGACTAAATCCATATACATCTGAAATACTTGAAATTGGTGCTATAAAAATAGAAAATAATAAACTAACTTCTTTTCATACTTTTGTTAGAAATAAAAAAGAAGTTCCTTTAGAAGTTTTTTCACTTTGTACAAATTTAAATCAAAATGATTTAGATAAAGCTCCTAATTTATATGAAATAAAAAATGATTTACTAAGATTTTTAGGAAATAAAAAAATCATATGTCATAATATAGAATTTGAAAAAGCATTTTTAAATCATTATATACATGAAATAAAAAATGAAATACTTGATTCTATGGAATTGGCTGTAATACTAGAACCATACCATAAAGAATATAATTTAGAATATTTAAAAAATGTTTTGACTAATGATAAGTCTTTAGAAAAACATAGAGCCTTAGATGATGTTGTAGACACAATAAAAGTAGTAAATGCACTTTTAATGAGATTAAAAGATAAAGAAAATAAAAGTATGACTTTAGAAAATCTAACTTTTAGAATAAACACTACACTAAATAGATTTGGTCTTAACAAATGGTCTTGGAGTGAAATAATAGATAGGGGAAATTACAATATTAATAATATAGATGTAATTTATGAAAATGAAGAAATAAAAAATAAAAGTAAAAAAAATCTAAAAAATACACTTATTAATCATAGGTTTAATTACGAACATTTACTAAAAAACAAAGAGTTGTGGCAAAGTAAAAAAGGATTTAATTATGAATTTAGGCCAGGACAATTTGAATTAAGTAAATTAATAAGAGAAACTATGAATACAAGTGGAGAAAATATAGCTTGTATTGAGGCGCCTACTGGGATTGGTAAAAGTGTGGGATACTTACTTCCAAGTATAATGGAAAGTTATTTAAATCACAAAAGAATAATAATTTCTACAGACACAAAGGAATTGCAAACACAACTTATAAAAAAAGATATTCCAAATGTAATTCAGTCTTTAGGATTGGAGGATAAAATAAGATTTGGATATATTAAGGGAAAAAGCAATTATATTTGTGTTGAAAAATTAGAAAAATATATTAAAGAATATGAAAATGATAAGTCTACACCTAGTGAGATTTTATCATTAATTATATTAGGAGAATTGGTTAAAGATGGACTTTATGGAGATATGGAAGAAATTAATTACTGGATATTTAATAATTTCCCAGAAATTGCAACGCATTTAAGACATGTATCTTGTGATCCTAACCTTTGTAAGCCTAAGAAATGTTATAAAGAATGTCTTTATAAAAAGAGAGTGGAAGAGCTGAAAGAAGAAGACATAACAGTAGTGAACCATTCACTACTTGCTAAGTGGCCTTATAAAGATGAAAAGCCCATAGAAAATTTGATAGTTGATGAAGCACATAATTTAGTAGAAAAAGGTTATGAATTTTTTGCATCAGAAGTTGAATATAGAGCTTTAAAATTCTTTCTTCAAGAAATATATCCAGCAGAACTTATAAACAACAGTCCCTTTGCTTATACATCTAGAAATAAAAAAATAATAAAGCCTTTTGATAGATTTTATTATTTTATAAAACTTGATGCTAATAATAAAGCCAAAATAAGTAGAGAAATAAACTTAATTATGGAAGAAGCTGAATATATTCTTCAATATGGAAAAATGAATAATTATTCAACTTTTTCAAGTTACAATTTAAGCTGGGAAATAAATTTACAAAAAAACGAAAAAGCTGGTTATTTATTTAAAGGTAATAGAAAAATTGATGTTACTTATAATAGCTACAGTGATTGTATAAAAACATCTTTAGATAAAATTTTATCAAATTTAAAATCTATATTGTATGTTTTGGATAGACAAATGGATGATGACAGTTTAGATAAAGAAAATGACACTTATAAACAAGGTGAAAGTAAAGTCAAAGACTTGGAATGTTTAAAAACTACCATAGAAATATTTTTAGAATGTAATGAAGAAGATGTATATGCGAAAATAGCAACTATTCACAAGGATTTTGATAATTTTTTATTTCAAGTGGTTCCTCTTAATATAGCAGACTTGTTTGAAGAAAAAATATTATCTACATTAAATTCGGGAATATTTTTATCAGCAACTTTAACTGTTAATAATAAAATGAAATATTTTACAAATACACTGGGAATAGATAGATTTATTCATAAAGAAGAAATCATAGATCCAATTTTTGATTATAAAAATAAAATAAAAATAATAACTTTAGATGATATTTCATCTTATAAAAATAGAGAATTTATTGAAGATATGAGCCAAATTATTTCAAAGATATCTTTTGATACAAATGGCCATTTGCTTGCATTGTTTAATTCAAAAGACAGACAGGAAAAAACTTATGATTTGTTAAAGGATTATCTTCATAAAGAAAATATTGAAATATATATGAATAAAAAATATATTAAACTTTTAAAAGATTTAAATAAAAAATGTGTTATTTTAGGGTCTAAGGGATGTTTTGAAGGAGTAGATGTACCAGGAGATGGACTAACATGTGTTACTTTAGATAAAATACCAAATTTAAATCCAAAAGATCCACTATATTCAACCATAATGAACAAGTATAATAAAACTTATTATGATGTAAATCAACCACAAATGATTATAAAATTAAAGCAAGCCATGGGACGAATATTGAGAAGTAAATATGACTATGGATGTTTTATTGTATTTGATATGGGAAGAAGGGAGAATTTATATAGAATACAAAAAGATTTGCATCAATGTGAAATTGTTTGTGCAAGTCAATATAATTTATCTCAAGTTATTAAAAATCATTTAACAAATTGTAGAAAAGAAATTATAAAAGATTTAATAAATGATATAAGTCAAAATGATATAATAAAAAATATAAATAAAGATGAACAAATCGAAGCATTTGTGAATAATGAAATTAGCAATAGATCAATAAAAGCAGAAATTAAGTTTATGAATGATGAAAAATATTTATTAAAGTATTTTGATTTAAAATATTTAATTAATAAAGAAATAGTTATAGGTAAATAATATTAAATTCCTAAATATGCTCAATATAAAAATCACTCTGGAATATAGTTTTAGAGTGATTTTTATATATATTCAAGTATAGTTTCACATATTTGTGAAGTTTTTATAATATCAAAGAAAGTTATAGATTGGGAATTTACAATTATAAATAATGAAGTATTACTATTATTTGAAAAATTATAAAAATAAAGTTTTTTATTTTTGTTTAAAATATCAACTGATATTTTAGGACAAGACAAATTATAATTTATTTTAAAGTAATTAATATTATTACCTATATGATTTTTAAAATCTATTTTATTTTTTAAGGAAGATGAATTTTTAAAATAATTTAATTTTATATCTTTGTTGCTAATTTCCATAGAAATATCATTTTTATTTATCATGTCTTTTTCATTAAAAAAAGCATTTATTACTTTATTATTTTTATACCAAAGGATTAGATAATCATCATTAATACTATAATAAGATTTAATAATAGAATAATAATTAAAATTTCTAAGACTTATATAATTACTTTTCATATTTTTTAAATTATTTTTGTTTATATAATAAGTTGCTTGTTCAGGAGAACCATAAATTTTTTCAATATCATCATAACTTACTCCTACTAATTGTTTAATGTCTGAAGTAGTCATTTGAGGTGAATTTATTTTATTATTTAAATTACTTATCTCACATCCACTAAATATAAAAATAGAAATCAATAAAGAAATTATAATTTTTATATACATATTACATCTCCTAAACATATTTACTAATATTATTTATTCATATTGTAAAAATATACTTTTAAAGTAATAAATAATCATTATATGGAGAAATTTTTGCTTTTAAACTATTATCATATTATATTATGCAAATATAAATTTAGTATCTAAGACTATTTTTATTACCACATTATCAAGTGTAATTACAATTCTAGTACTTGTTTATTTGTTATTTAGATAAAATTAAATAGGTAATCATAAAAATGAACTGCACCATGTCAATTAGACAGTATAAAAAATAAAAATTAAGCAACTAAGGTCTGCTCTCGATATTCTATCGGAGCCAGGCCTTTTAGCCTTTTTTGTAATCTTCTTTTATTATAAAATTCTATATATTTATCTATCGCTAAT
>OJME01000165.1_pt1 | contig 58893 bp, 50 predicted proteins | sample 1597151 | NCBI WGS metagenome assembly OJME01 (sample SAMEA2452118, study PRJEB22498) | human gut metagenome | biome: human feces; feature: human gut; material: feces | place: Australia | collected 2012
TCGTACTGCGGCGGCAGAAGGTTTTTGCGGCGGCAGAACTTTCTGCGGCTTTAGGGAAACTATGCTGCCCGCAAAGTAACCGCGTTTGGGGCTGGCAATAAGGTAGCCTTCGGCAACAAGCTGGCTGTATGCCGCTTCTGCCGTGGTGCGGCTCACATCCAAATCGTGTGCCAGTTTACGCAGCGACGGCATTTTTTCTCCGGCTGCAATTTCACCGCTGTGTATTTTGCTTTTTATTTCATTTATCAGGCGCAGATAAAGCGGAAAATCTTTTTTATCTGCCTGCGGCAAGGTTATAAGCATAAACTGTCCCCTTTAAAAATGGAAATTCTGGATATTTTTTAAATAACAGTTTTAGTATATCATAATATCTGTGTTAAAAACATAATTTTTTGTATTACAGGGGGCTTTAAAATGGCATTACATAAAGCTATGACCATTGCCGGCAGCGATACAAGCGGCGGCGCAGGCATGGAAGCAGATTTAAAAACATTTACCGCCATGGGTGTATACGGCATGACGGCGCTGACGGTTATTGTGGCGCAGAACCCGCTTAACTGGGACCACGAGATGTACCCAATCGGCATGGATATTATTGAAAAACAGATAAAAACCATTGTGGAAGGCATCGGCATTGACGCCATGAAAACAGGCATGCTCGGCAGTGCGGAGCTGGTGCAGCTGGTGGCCGATACCATTGATAAATACAGCTTAAAGAACGTTGTTATTGACCCGGTAATGGTATGCAAGGGCATTGACGCAATTATGGTGCCGGAAGCAGCCAAAGCCATTAAGGAAGTGCTGGTAAGCCGTGCCGACGTTATTACGCCGAATACTCTGGAAGCGGCGTATATTGCCGGTATGGATAAGGTGGAAACGCTTGACGAAATTAAAGAAGCTGCGGCGCGCATTCAGGAAATGGGCGCAGGCTATGTTGTTATTAAAAGCGGCTCGCGCAATAACAGCGATGAAGCGGTAGACGTACTGTATGACGGCAAAAACTATGTTGTTAATACCGAAAAGAAAATTCCCGGCTGTTTTAACCACGGCGCAGGCTGTACTTTTTCGGCAGCCATTACCGCAGGGCTTGCCAAAGGACTGAGCGTTAAGGACGCTTTGGCGGAAGCCAAGGAATTTATTACGGTGGCACTTAAAAATTCCTTCCGCCTGAACCAGTTCAGCGGCGCAACCGACCACTGCAAATGGAAGAAATAATTAAAAATAAATAATTTAAACGGGCTCTGTTTAGGCAGTAATGCTAAAATGCGGGCCCGTTTTTGTTTAAAAATTTTACTAACCGGCGCAAATACCTTATACTGTAATCAGGAAAACTGATTGAGGTAAGTATGCTTAAAAAATTTTACCATCCTAAACTGTATATTGGTATTATTGTGGCCGCGCTTGTTGTAACCGGCGTATATTTCTGGCTGTGCCGCCTGGCGGGTGAACATGCGGCCGAAATTTTTAACGCCGAAATGGCACACCAGAAAACGCTTGAAGGCAGTGTTGCCGTTGAAAGCATTACGGCCGATATGTGGGGCAATGTTGGCTTCCGCGGGCTGAAATGGCTGGACGCTGAGGGCGAACCGGTTGTATTTGTGCCGGACGGGCGTTTTAAAGTTAAACCGTGGGATGTTGTTACCGGCAGCATAAATTTAAACAGCCTGGAAGAAGCGGAACTGAACCACCCTGTAATAGCCATCCGCTTCAATAAAGATATGCGCCCGGCTTTTTTACCGGAAAAGAAGAAGGACGCAGGTCAGGAAACTAAAAGGCGTCATAAAGGGCTGCATATCAATTTGCCAGAAAATCTGCCGCAAAGCAGCATAAAAATTAATGACTGCACTATTACTGCCAGTTACAGGCACCGTTATTTTGTTTTAAGCGGCGTTAACGCTGCTGTGCGCACGGTTAATCCGCAGGAGGCGGCGCTTAAAATTACCGCGGCCGGTTTTGGCGGCATGATGATTGGCGACGAACTGGGCATAAGCGGCAAACTGTTGCTTAACGGCGGGCAGCCGCAGTGCGATTTGTATATTTCCATGAAAAATGTTGTGCCGGAATCGCTGGGGCTTGGCAAGGTTAAAGATACAGCCAGTGTTTACGGGCATGCAACGGGGCCGCTTTCCGGGCCTTCTATCGATGGCAGAATTGAATTTTTACAGCTTAATATACCGGCACTGCGTTTTTACAAAGTTAACGGCGATTTCTTTTATAAAGACGGCAAAATTGATTTCAGCAATGTAACAGGCGGCATTTACGGCGGTACAGTGGAAGCAACCGGAGCTTATGATGTAGATACGCGCGGTTACAGCATTGACGCGCTTGGGCATGATTTAATGGCGTCCATTGCTGCTAAAACCAGCAAAATTAACTGCCGTGTGGAGTTCGATTTAAAAATGCGCAGTGACGGCAACCCTAAAAACGTGCTTACTTACGGCAGTTTTACAAGCGGCGCGGGCACATACAGCCTGATACCGTTTGAGCAGATTTCCGGCAAATTTAATGACAGGCATGGAGTGCTGAAATTTACGGATGTAAAAATAAAAACGCCGCTTGGCGAAGTTACAAGCGACGCTTTTGAAATCGTTAAGGGGCGCGTGCATATTAATGATATCTGGCTGACAGCGCCGGACGGTGAAAAAATACAGGTAAAATAAAAAGAGCGTGTGCTTAAAGCATACGCTCTTTGTGTTTATGGCATTATACCCTGTGTTTTATATGGTCCAGCGCCTGGGCAAACAGGGTTAAAACGTGGTTGTCGTCAAGGCTGTAAATAACTTCCTTGCCGGTTTTGGTAAATTTAACCAGCCCTGCGTGGCGCAGAAGGCGCAGCTGGTGCGAGATTGCGGACTGCGTCATTTCCAGTGTTCCGGCAATATTCGTTACGCAGGATTCGTTTTCGGCAAGCAAAGCCAGAATACGGATACGCGTAGGGTCACCCAGAACTTTAAAAGTATCGGCCATGGGCTGTACAAATTTTTCTGCAATGGGCACATCCAGTTTTAAATTATGCAGTTTACCTTCAGTATTTTCGTTCATAACTTCACCTCTTGTTGTAACCCTTGCTGAAAAAGAAAAGCAAAACAGCGTAATATACAAAGCTGCCCATTACCGTACGGGTAGAAAAAAGCAGCGGAAAGGCAATAAACGCGATAAGCAGAATACATACCTGCAAAAGCGACGCAAAAATGCCGCACTCGCGGATGGTGCGCCAGGACAGCACGCTGTAGCGAGATGCAAAAATGCCGAATAAAAAGCCGCTTAAAACATATAAAATTTGCGAAAGAAAATTATCGAGATTAAAATCCATTATTTACCTGCCCTGCCGGAAAAAGAAGCCGGCATAATATGAGTAAGAATACCGCTTTTAATGAGCAACCCCGCAATTATGCTGCCGCCCATGGTGCTGATTAAAAACGGCGGCACAAAGAACCAGGCTGCCGCCTTGCTGTTTAATATTGCCCAGGCAATAACCCATGCTGCCAGCCCGCCTAAAATGCCGGTGCCGAAAATTTCGCCAAGCATGGCCGCACCGGTATTATGCCAGCGGCGGTAAGCAAGCCCGGCTAAAAAGGCGCCAATCATGCTGCCGGGAAATGCCAAAAGCGAACCTGTGCCTGCCATATTGCGCAGGCAGGAAATAACAAAAGCAACGGAAACAGCTTCTTTAGGGCCTAAAATAACTGCGCAGAGTACATTTATAGCATGCTGAACCGGAAAGCATTTGGAAGCGCCTGCCGGTATATAAACCAGATGCGCGCTTAAAGTGCCTATGGCAACAAGCAGTGCCGCCAGCGTTAATTTATGGATATTCATAAAAATCACTCCGGAACATGAAAATGACAAAAATATTTTTTATAATAATTCATACAATAATATTATACATGTTTGTAATATCTGCCGCAAGATAAAAAGGAAAACACCGTATGGCGTAGAAGTATATAGCATATTAATTGTTTGTTGTACAAAGGGGTAGTAATTATGCAGGCTTTGGAAGGAATAAAAATAATTGATTTCAGCAAATGGCTGCCGGGGCAGTACTGCGGCATGGTTCTGGGCGATTTCGGCGCGGACGTAATTAAGGTTGAAGATGTAAAGGGCGACGTTACCCGCGGCTTTACGCCGGCTAAAGAACCAGGTATGAGTTACTGGCATTTAATGCTGAACCGCAACAAGCGAGGCATTACCGTAAATTTAAAAACGCCTGCCGGGCGTGAAGTTTTGCTGCGCCTTTTAAAAGATGCAGACGTATTTCTGGAAGGTTTCCGCCCCGGGTATTTAAAAATGCTGGGGCTTGATTACGAAAGCGTAAGCAAAATTAACCCGCGGCTTATTTATTGTTCCATTACCGGTTTCGGTCCGGAAGGAAAATACAAACACATGCCTTCGCACGACCTTAATGTTATAGGGCTTGCAGGTGTGGCAGCGCCGGAAGACGGAACGGATATAAGCGTGCCTTCGGTGCAGGTGGCGGCCCTTGGCGGCAGTTTAAATGCCATCAGCGGTATTTTAATGGCACTGTATGCCCGCGAGCGCACCGGCAAAGGGCAGCTTGTAAACGTTGATTTGTACAGCTCGGCAATCAATGCGGAAATTACGGCAATCAGCAGCGTCATCGGCTGCCGCGAAACCGGCATGCCTTCTTTCGGGCGTACGGCATCGCATTATTACAGCGTATACAAAACAAAGGACGGCCGTTATTTAAGCATCGGCACTATTGAGCCGAAGTTCTGGCAGAAAATGTGCAGGTTGATTGACCTGCCGGAGCTTGAAAGCCGCCAGTTTGATTTTGCCAATTCGGCAGAAATAAAAGAGAAACTGGCAGCTGCTTTTGCAGGTAAAACTCAGGCTGAGTGGCTGGAACTTATCGGCAAAGACGAGTTTTGCGTAACGCCAATCCGCACCTTGCAGGAGGCTTTGTACAGCAGTTTGACGACGGAACAGTCGCAGATGCTTGTAACCAAAAAAGAAGATTTCGGAGATTATACTTATGTAAAATCTGCGGCGAAGCTGTCTGACACACCGGGCACTATCCGCAAACGCGCGCCTTATTTGGGCGAGCATACGCAGGAGGTGCTGGAAAGTGCGGGCTATACCAAAGAAGAAATTGCTGCCATGCACGAAAAAGGGGAGATATAAATGGCATTAAAAAACATTTTTAAGTTATTTGCCGGTTTGCTGTTTGCCTTTTATTTACTGCTTGGCACTGCTTTTCCGGCAGAAGCCGGCATTATAAGCAAGCAGCAGGAAATTGAGATGGGGCGCGAAACAGCCATGGCTCTGGAAGCGCAGTACGGTGTTGTGCAGGATTACGAACTGCAGGAGCGTGTGAACCGCATTGGGCAAAGCCTTGTAGCTGTAAGCGACCGTCAGGATTTGGAATATACTTTTAAAGTGCTTAACTGCGACGAAGTTAACGCACTGGCCTGCCCCGGCGGGTTTGTATATGTGTTTAAAGGGCTTATTGATTATATGCCGAGCGATTCTGAACTGGCAGGCGTTTTAGGGCACGAAGTAAGCCATATTGTTGAAAAACATACCGTACACCAGATTGAAAAACAGCTTTTAACAACCCTTTTGCTGGCTGTTGCCACCAAGGGCGATATGGGGCTTACCGGCCTGGCTTCGCAGGCACTGGCAGCAGGTTACAGCCGCACTGATGAACGCGGCGCCGATAAAGAAGGGTTTAACCTGTGCGTTAAGGCAGGCTACAATCCGTACAGCATGGTGCTTACCATTAATAAGCTGGAAGATTTGGCCAAGGAAAAAGGCAATCCGGGCTACGGCCTGTTCAGCAGCCATCCGGAACCGGAAGAACGCCTGAAACGCGTGATGAAGCAGATTAAAAAGTTAGACCCTCATCCCGATATTACGGTGCATGAAGACGGCACGGCAACCGTACACGAAGGTGACTGGACTTTTAACATTACCCATACCGTGGGCAACGATAAGCCTGAATACCGCGCTTATATGCTGGCAGGTTCGCTGTATGTAGCGCGTCAGCGCGGGCCTGTTGACCCGTACCGTTTTATTGTGTATGACAACGGCAGCAGCGCAACGCTGTACTATGAAGACGTTCAGCTTTTAACCGTATATAACCAGGATGCCTATGCCGCAGGCTTTGGCGATGCAGGCAGCTACGCCAACGGCTGTGCCCAGCTTTTGCGCGAATGGGCGCCGGTAGCCAATGCCAACGACGCCGCTAAAGCCGATAAGGATAAAGATTAAATGTTAAAGGTGAATTTATGGACTTAGGGAAAATTATCGCGTTTAACTTAAATAAACTGCGTACGGAGCGCAGCCTGACGCTGGGGCAGCTGGCAAAACTTTCCGGCATCAGCAAAGCGATTTTGTCGGATATTGAAAAAGGGGGCAGCAACCCTACTATTAACACTATCTGGAAAATTGCCAACGGGCTGAACGTGCCGTACACACGCCTGATGGAAGTTAAAGAGCCGGACGGCACCGTTGTGCGCAGAAGCGACACGGCGGAGCAAAGTGACGAAACGGGCGTATACCGCGTTCACTGTTATTTTTCAACTGCGCCGGACCGCAATTTCGAACTGTTTTACTGCGAACTTGACGCAGAAAGCGCCAATGCTTCAATTGCTCATTCGCCAAGGGCGCAGGAATATATTTATGTTATCGAAGGCTCACTCACTCTTAAAACAGATACCGCCGTTTATGCGCTCCATGCCGGTGATTCGCTTGTTTTCAGTTCTTCCGTTAACCATACGTATATTAACGACGGCAAGATTAAAGTAAAATTTATGGTCATCAACTATTATCCGTATTAAAACGGAAAAATAAAAACTCCTGCTATCCGTGGATAACAGGAGTTTCTTTTGCTTATTGCTTAAACAACTATTTAATTATTTGTTGAAGTAACGAGCGAGCAGGCCTGCAAATGCTCTGCCATGGCGGGCTTCGTCACGAGCCATCTCATGAACGGTGTCATGGATAGCGTCAAGGCCGAGTTCTTTAGCGCGTTTTGCAAGGTCGGTTTTGCCTGCGGTTGCGCCGTTTTCAGCTTCTACGCGCATTTCAAGGTTCTTTTTGGTGCTGTCGGTAACAACTTCGCCGAGCAGTTCAGCAAATTTAGCAGCATGTTCTGCTTCTTCGAAAGCAGCTTTTTCCCAGTACAGGCCGATTTCCGGATAGCCTTCACGGAAAGCAACGCGGCTCATAGCAAGGTACATGCCTACTTCGCTGCATTCGCCGTTGAAGTTAGCGCGCAGGTCTTCTTTAATGTCTTCGGGAACGTCTTTAGCTACGCCAACAAAATGTTCAGCAGCCCAGGTCATTTCGCCTTTCATTTCTACAAATTTGGAAGCCGGAGCTTTGCACTGCGGACAGTATTCCGGAGCAGCTTCACCTTCATAAACATAGCCACAAACTTGGCAAACCCATTTTTTCATTATTCATTCCTCCATAAAGTACAAATTTTAAAATTATCATGGCGGTTCGTTCTAACCGCTTACTGTAATGATTTTAACACAGCACAGGCAAGTTGTCAATAATTATTATTAATTGTTAGAGATTGCTAACATTAAAATTTTTGTGAAATGCTGTAAAAATATCTGTTAAAGGCAGCATACTGCAAAATTCGGCTGTAAACAGCCTTTAATTGAAGTGCCCTATTGTAGAATAAGCGATAAATTGCTATAATATACAGAACGGAGGTATATTATGGAAAAATTTACTGTTACGTTAAACCACCATGCTCATTATGGTTATGTAGAATATGACCCGGAAACCAAAACCGCTAATGTTGTGCTGGATGTTCCGGAAGCCAAAGCAAGGGTAGAAGAATTTTTAAGCAAACCCTTAACGCTTGATTTGCCTGAAGGCGAAACTATCCGTCAGTTTGTCACCAAAACTTTAATGCCGCTTGACAGTTTGGAAAACTTTAAAAACTGCCTTGGCAGATTGTGGTTCAATACCGATGTAAGGGTAGAGTGGAGCATGCCTCCCGGAGCAATGGATAATTTATAATTGCCCGTTGCTTAAAACTGTGATACACTTAATAAGTTAATATTTGGTTCCGTAGCTCAGCAGGATAGAGCAACCGCCTCCTAAGCGGTAGGTCGGCAGTTCGAATCTGCCCGGGATCACCAGTAAATATGCGCACTTGCAAGCGATTGTAAGTGCGTTTTTTAATGCTTTTGGAGCAGCAAGACTAAATTCAAGACTAAATTTGAAGATAAAAAAATCCGTCAGAGCATTTTTAGAACTCTGACGGATTTTTTTGATTATATATTTTTTAAGTCAAAATACGGTTCTTGTAAATTACCATAGAACAACTCGATTAAAACTTCTAATATTTTTTGTTTATTAAAATTTTTTGTTTCAGCATTAGGGAAATGTAGTAAATATCCATATAATCCTATAAGTGTTAGGATGTTAGCTCTTGTAGGAAGCGTATAATTTTTTATACGTTGTTCTTCGATGTAATATTTTGGTGGTATTAAAATACCAATTCCAACGCCTAAATTTTTAGCTCCATTAATAGTTGCTTCAGTTTCATAATGCAATAAAATGTCACTACTATATGGAGAGTTTGAAATACCTGTAAGCCAATCTATTGATACAGCATAGACATTGGATATTATTAATATTTTACTTAGAGGGGGGTCTATTTCGTTTTTTTCGTATCTTTGGTAATTACGAGGCTGCATGTTAAGTATATTGGCAAAATCTTTCACTGGAATATTATGTAATAGCCTAAGTTTTTTTAATTTATCTCCTAAAGATAACATAATAAACTCCTTATACCAATTGACAAGACATTAAATGTCTGATATTATATATACAAATAGGACATTTAATGTCTTATTTGTATATATAATATCAATAATTTAATTATATCAAAAAAAGAGGTGATATAAAAGATGGCACGCCGCAGAATGTTTAGCTTGGATGTAATAGATAATGATATATTTCAGGACTTGCCAAAGACAACAAAATATTTATATTTTGAGCTTGGTATGAGAGCTGATGATGATGGTTTTATTGGCAATCCAAAGCGACTGTTACGTATGCTGGGTTGCGATGATGATGACCTGCGACTATTGATAGCAAAGGGCTATATACTATCATTTGATGATGGCATTATCGTTATTCGTGATTGGCATATACATAACCAATTACGCCAAGATCGACATAAGCCTACCATGTATACCGATTGCCTAATACAACTGGAATTGAATACGAAAAAGCAGTACATCTTATTAAATGATGATGGCAACCAAATGGCAACCAACGGTAAACCCAGGTTAGATAAGATAAGAAAAGATGAGAATAGTAATAATATAAATAACGATAGTACTTATATAGACCAGTCAGTCAGAGATGTGGAAAACTATCCATGTGTGGATAAATCTCTGATAAAAGAGGTCTTATCGCAAACCGACCCTAATAGCGCGCATTATAAAAAATTATTCGAAAAATATGGAGGTTAAAAAATGAAAGAGCGTAAATTTTTTACAGTATCGCAGCTTGTCGCATATTTGGGAGATGGAGTTATCAGTCGAGGGACAATATACTTGATGATAAAAAAGGGGGAAATACCAACAGTACGTATCGGTGAGCGTATCCTTATTCCTGTGAGTTGGGTTGACCAATTTATCAATAATGCGAATGATGTTGTATCAGCAAAAATAAAGGCAGCTAACGCATAATGGCACGCCGGGCATGGGGTGAAGGTTCCACCTTTTATGACAACACCAATAAATGTTGGACATGGCGAGGTACGTACATAGTAAACGGAATTAAAAAGCCAAAAACATTAACGGCAAAACGGCAAATTGACCTTAAAAAGAAAGTTGACCGATTTAAGCTGATGGTTGACGAGGGTTATTTTGCCGATGATAACATTAATCTTAAAACATGGATAGAAATGTGGCTTGATGTTATTACAAAGCCAAGCGTAAAAAAGAAAACGCTGGACAATTATGCCGACCGTTTACGTTACGTAATTGCTAAATTCGGCGAGCGAAAATTAAAAACTTTAGCCCCATTAGAATTGCAAAATTTTTTCAATGAACTTCGTCTAACAGGCGGCAAAAAACAGCAAGGACTTGCCGCAGAAAGCGTAAATTGCTGCCGCAGATATTTAAAGAGCTGCCTTGATTCGGCCATCCAAAATGGACTTTTAAAAACAAATCCGGTTGTCGGCACAAAGCCGCAACGAAAGACTAAAAGTGAAATGGTGGTAATGGATGACTTTGAGGTTCAGCACTTTTTGGAAATTATCAAACAGGGCGATTATATTTATGCTGGGGCAAAAAGCCCACGTTATATTCGCCGGGACGAAGGAACCGAATATTACATTCAATGTTTTTATAATTTGTGCAATTTGGCGCTTGCAAGCGGAATGCGCATCGGCGAACTGCGCGGTTTATCTTGGTCGTGCGTAAATTTTCGCAAAAAGTATGTCGAAGTCAAAAATCAAATCGTAAAAACTGCGGATGATGACATTTGGGATGAGCCAAAGACGGAAAAATCAAAGCGTAAAATTGCCATTGATGATGCTACTTTAAATGCACTAAAAGATTATAAAAATTATCAGCTCGCGTATGAAGCGATGCTTGGCGATAAGTTTAATAACGAATTTAACCTCTGCTTTACCAATACCTGGGGTAAGCCTTTTGATTTAAGCAATTTTCGCGACCGATATTTCCGCAAAATGCTTTTGGCTGCCGAAGTTAAAGATGGATTTACGCCGCACTGCATGAGGCATACACATGCAACATTACTTTTAAAACACGGCGTAAATATTAAAGTTGTTTCTGAGCGTTTGGGGCATAGTAGCGTAACAGTAACATTAAACATTTACGCTCATGTTTTAGAATCTATGGAAGAAACAGCACCATCCACTTGGGCGCAAATAATGCGCGGAGTAGAGAACGAAACAAAAAACTTGTAAAAATAAGAACTAATGATTATAATAAAAGCATTAAATACCTACTACTGTAGGCGTCTCTGATTTGCAATAAATATTATTTAAAAAAGTGAGACTATCGTTTAATTAAGGGTTAAGTGTACCCTGATTGCGGTAGTCTCTTTTTTGTTGATAGTCCTCGATGGAATATCGAGGCGCACTTATGGGTTTCTCACTGCGCGCAGAAACCCGTGCTTCACGGCTGCCGCCGTTTTCGCTTTACCTTTTCTGAAAAGGTAAAAGCAAAATCGTCACATACGTTCCTGTCGCGCTGGTAGCGCGAAATTAAAAAACTAAAATCATAAACATAAAACGGAAAGGAGGTTTTGCAGAAATGGCAACTTACCATTGCACAATAAAAAATGGAAAAACCGGCAACGCTAAACGCCATTGCGAATACATTTTGCGCGAAGGCAGTTATGCTAATGGCCCTAAAAAAGAAGAACTTGTATATAAGCAATTCGGCAATTTGCCTGACTGGTCTGCAAAACCAACTGACTTTTTTGCGGCAGCAGATTTGTATGAACGTAAAGATGGCAACGCTTACACGGAATTTGAAATTGCATTGCCGTCGGAACTAACACTCGAAGAAAATATAAAATTGGTGCAGCGCTTTGTCGAAGAAAATGTTGGCAATAATAAAGCGTATTGCTTTGCAATCCACGAAAAAAATGCAGCGCTTGATAATGATAAAAGACAACCTCATGCGCACATTATGTTCAGTGAACGCATAATTGAAAATAAACAAAACGTAAAACCGGATTACCAGTTTTTTAAAAGGTATAATAAAAAATACCCGGAACGTGGCGGTTATAAAAAAGATGACCGTTTTACTGCAAAGAATGGTGCCGGTCCCCAAAATGTATTAAAAGTACGCAAAAGTTTGGAAAGAATTATTAATGAAGCTTACGAAAAAAATGGAATAGACGCAAGGGTAAGCTGCAAATCATTACGCGATTTGCGGTCCGAAGCTATGCTCAAAAACGATAAAGAACAATTTGATTTTTATGACCGTCCGGCGCAAAATCATTTGGGACCAAAACTGGCAAATCAAATGAAAAAACAGATGAAAAAACCGGATTTTAAATTTGAACATTTATCAGATAAAGCACGTTTGTATGTGCTGTCAAAAGAAATAAAAACTACCTGCGAAGAAATAAAAAAATACCAGAATGTAATTAAGGAACTGCGTGAACTCGAAGCAAAAGAAAAATTAAATCTGGTAAATTTAAAGGCGGACCTTTCCAAAAAAACCGCAGAAGAAATTACCCTGGACGGCAAAAAATTTGCAGACCGTCTTTATTCATCTGCGTTTGCACTCGGCAACAAAGTTAAAGAAAACAATCGGAGCATACAGCTTACACAAAAATTGATTTTAACTGATGACCGTATTCACAAAATTGCATTGTCCGTTTATACAAAAGGGCAGAGCAAACGTTTAGATAAAGAGAAAAGGAAAGTGGCAGAGCTGCGCAATAAATTTGACGCGGCCTTTGATGCTTTCGCCCAAAAACCGACGCCGAAATGGCACGAACTTAATTATAAACGTGAATACAATGACGAGAAAAACAAGCTGCTTAAATGGCAAAATGATGTGCTGGAAAAAGAAAAAAATTTGGCAGAAAAACTGGAAATTTACGAGCGTGAAATTCAGAAGCCGGAACATATTGCCGGCATAAAAGAGATGGAAACTGCGCTTAAAAATAAAAACGAAGCGCGCAAAGAATACCTTAAACAGCTCAAAGAGTCTAACCGCAATTTGAAATACCTTGGCAGACAGTTCCTTGGTTTAAGTCAAAAAATTATGCCGCAGCTTAGTTATCAAGTGGATAAAGAAGCTGCCGGATTTATTAAAAAATCTAACCTGGCGAACCAGGATAGGCGCGACCCAACATTACAGCAAAAGCTTGAAAGCAGTTTGAACAAACTGAAAGTAGCGGTAAATAAAACGCGCGACGAGCGGGTTAAAGGTGGCATGAGAGCCGACTTAAACGTTGATGTAAGGGATAATGGCATGGAAATATAAATGTAAAAATAATTTTGTGGTTTGGTTATTATCTGTAAAAAGGCAACAAAAAAAGCTCTGATACCTTTAAGAACAGGAAAAAGGTATCAGAGCCACCCACTAAATGGATTATAGCGCACAAAATTAATGCAGTCAAACTTTTTATTGTGTTACTTATTTCTGCACTTGCCAGCGAAATTATAGCACAAACTCTTTAAAAAACAAAGTTTGTGCTATTGAAAGCACAAACTTTGAAATCTTTTATTGTTCATCCATTTTCATCACCGGTATATTTATTGTTTGGGTTTTCGTAAATTAAAATTCCGTCTTTTTTTATGCCTTTGACTAAGAAATAATCTAATTCCTGTTTTCCAACAGGCTCTAAAACAATATCAACTTCTTTGTGTAATGCTTTCTTTAAATCTATGAAAAGGGCACTTAACTGAAATAGACCTCGCATTTTGCCGCGTTTAACATAAAAATCATAATCGCTGTTAGGCTTTGCGTCATCACGCGCCTGCGAGCCAAAAAGATAAACGGCTTCAAGCCCATATTTATCGGCGATTGGGGCTACAATTTGTTTTAATTCTTCTAAATCGAATGTTTTATTATATTTATCTGAACTTAATTCTGCCTGTACATATTCCATGATAATTTTTCTTATATATTCCTCTACGTTTAACTTATTTAATTCAGCAGCATATTCTACGAGTTTTGCTTCACGTTTGGTAAAATTTATAGTTACTTCCATTGCCTTCACCTGCCTGTAAATACTGTTTTGCAGAGTATCGTTAAATATATTATACTAAAGTTGGCAGTTGATTTATAGGAGTTTTACTATGGCTATTTATATTACAGGCGATATACACGGAAACCCGGAGCGGTTAAGCAACAAAAGATTAAAGCCTTTTGGGTTGGAACTTAATAACAGGGATATAGTAATTGTCTGCGGTGATTTTGGCATTCCGTGGAATGAAAATGATAAATACTGGTTGAACTGGCTGGCAGAAAAACCATTTACAACACTTTTTGTAGACGGCAACCACGAAAATTACGATTTATTGTACAGCTATCCTGTTGAAACTTTATTCTGCGGTAAAGTCCATAAGATTAAAGATAATATATTTCACCTTATGCGCGGCGAAGTTTTTAACATTGATGGCCTGACATTTTTTGCTTTTGGTGGAGCAACTTCGACCGATAAAGCTGGGCGTATCGAGCATATTTCATGGTGGCCGCAGGAAAATTTCTGCTTGGCAGAATTTGATAATGCTGCCATGAATTTAGAAAAAGTAAATTTTAAAGTTGATTACGTTATTACCCATACGGCACCAATACGCTTTTTAGAAAAAGTGCCTGACGCTGCCAGCAGAGCGGCGGAATGCAAAACATCCATAATGCTTTCGGAACTGGAACCGCTTATTGAGTACAAGCACTGGTTCTTTGGGCATTTCCACACGGATTATCACCGTAAAGAATCGGTGTGCAGCTGGATGTATAAAGAGCTGCTGCCTTTAAACAGTGAAAGGGCTGTGTATTGGAGCATAGACCCGTCATGTTATGGCGAAACAATAAATTTTTATAAACCGTTTGATGAATGTACCGCAAAAAAATACTTCTACGGACAGGGCGAAAAAAGCAATTTGTGGTACAGAATTTGCTGCAAAGAAAAGGCTGCTGTCAATAAAGGTGAAACAAAGCAGCATTACAGCAATTTTATAATAAGGCCTATGAACAGGCAGTTAGAAGAAATATTAGGCGAATAAGCCGGTGATAACATGAAACAAACAGTAGAAATGGAAAAATGGCTTGCAAAACGCAGGGAAATTCTACAAAATACTAAGCCGGAATACCGGCCGCGCACAATGGAACGCCCTTTAAAATTCCGTTCAGCGGAAAAACGGCGTGCTTTGGCGAAGGCTTGCAAACGTGCGTGGGATGATGCTGTTAAAAGCGGCAAAATAGTTAAATCCGGAAACACATATAAAATAAATGATTTGCAGAACACGGCTGATGAATATTTAGCGGTAGCAGCGCAATTAAGTGCTGAAAGCGGCAGCAATATTGTTATTGCTGGCAGCTCTGCCGTTAGATTTTACAGTGCAAACAGTTATTTAAACACTACACTTGAACTATTTGCCGAAAATACGGAAACGGTATCAGCCGCTCTGAAAAGAGCCGGTTTTAAAAATGATGCAAAAGGCTGCTGGAACAGTGATAATTCTGTTATACAAATCTGCCTTATAGAACCTAAAAACGATAATCTGTATAAAGAAACAGATAAAATAATAACGCCTTTAGGAACCGTTCTTATAGCCAAAAAAGAAAATATTATATTACAGCGTATAATTGACGGCGTGGATTATGAAAACACTTCTGAATGGGCAGAATACCTGCTTTTTACCCATTTTGATGATATTGATATGGAGTATTTGCAGATGCAGGCCGATAAGTTTATGATTTGTTTGAGAGGTGAATAAAATGCTTGAAAAACTATATGAGGCAATAGAATATGCGGTTATTAACAATAAGCCAGTTAAATTTTTCGATGAAGATACAGAGAAATTACAGTTAAAAATGCTGCCGGGCCAGAGGCTGCTTATAACAAATTTATACTGGACAGACCAAAATAGAAATATCTATAATCCAATACTTGAAGCGCAATACAGAGCCGAACACAATATTGCTCAGCTATATGTAACAGGTAATATGGAGCTTAATAATACAACATCCGGAAGAACATGGATGTTTGTTAAAGAAAACCGTTACAAAAGAAATAAGAATATAAACGGAAACGAAGAAATAAAATTTGAGGAATTTAAGTATAAACCGGAAGATTTTCCGTACCCGTTTAACGAAGATATAGAAAAAGTTTATAAAGCATACCGTGAAAAAGATATGGATTATCTGGAATTATATGTTGGTGATATCTATTTAACATTAAAACACGCCGGAATAAACCGTGTTTTATCGGACGTGAAGGTTCACGAAATGCAGCAGTATTTTTGGTTGCTTTTGGATAGGTTAAAAGAAAAAAGCAAGTAAAATTTTTAAAGAGGTGTTATAATGGGTTTTACAACCAGCGCATCGGAAACCTGCCAGGTACGGTCATCAATCAGAACCATAACTGAATTACCATACCAAACGATGGCAGCCATTTTCAAAAACGAAATTCCATATAACGAGAAAGAACATAAACTTTACTTTTTAGGATTTTTTGAAGAATGCTGGCCGGAGTTAATTAAACGTTTTATGGCAGAACAGGGAATTACAAGACAGCAAATTATAGATTTGTTTTATAAATTACCACAGGATTATGGCGAACTTTACGACTTTAAGAAAGCATTAAAGAATGGAGAATTTTAAATAAAAGCATAGTAAGGATACTTCACCTTTTCCATAAACCGTGGTATAATGAGTTCACAGAAAAAGAAATTGCAGCTTCTTCAGGAAGCAAAGGAAAAGCCGCGGGGTTGCCGCTCCATGGCTTCGCCATATAATACTGTTTTACAAAATGATTATTTGACTTCTTACGTAAACAGTGTTACAATAACGGTACAGAAGATTGGTAATAAGCTTCCACTGGAAGCGAAGAAAAGCCACGGAGTTGCCGCTCCGTGGCTTTTTCGTTACTTTTTACCCTTGCGCTCCAGCCAATACTTAAAATAAGCAGTAGCTAAAGCAACAAGAAGCGGAGCAAGTAACGGCTCCCAGATTAGATTGGTAAAAGCCTCCAAACAGAAAGCACCCCCTTTCTCGCCAAGGAGGCCTGTATATTATAACACATCGCCTTTAACGAGAAAAGCCTGCGGTTATACCGACCGGGCTTTTCCATATAGGCAGTAATCAAAAATTAAAAGAATATTTCGTAGATGATGGGCAAAATATCAGCAATGTAATCTGCTCGTCTTTTTTTGTTGTCAAAATTAAAATTTTGTTTTAAAATTGCCGTATAAAGCCGTTTAGAATAGTAAGGCATATTATTTATACCAATCTGCAATAAAAAAGCATACAGCGGCATTTACGGCGGCATAATGGGTATATTCATTTAATAATATTAGTCTGCAAAAATATTAACTTTTGTAAACTAAATATATATATCAGGTGTTGAACGCAGTGAAAACATAATAAAAACTACGGAGCAATTTAAACTCCGCAGTTTTATACCAACAGTTTAAATAACTTAATTATCTTCTAATAGCCAGTTAATTATGTTCAGTGCTTTAATGCCATTATAAGTAGTGCCGCTGTATATATCCATTGATAAAACAATTTTTTCGTAATTGTCGCGTATTTTTTCTAAGGGAGCTAATTCACGCTTGCGCACTTCTTCTCCTTGAAGGCTTTCTGTTACCTGGATATACAGTTTTTTATTATATTTCGTTGCTATAAAATCAACTTCGGCATTATCAACTTTGCCAACAGCCAAATCATAGCCGCGTCGCAAAAGCTCCAGATAAACAATGTTTTCTAAAATATGCCCTCTGTCTCTATCACGGTTGCCAAGCAAATAAGTTCTAAGCCCTGTATCAACAATGTAATATTTTCCAAGCGTCCTCAAAAATTCTTTGCCTTTAATGTCAAAACGTTTAATTTCATAGAAAAAGTAACTTTCGGTTAAAGTATTTACATAAGCTTGTACGGTATGAGTACTTGGCTTTCCTTTACGTGTTTCGTCAACTAACAATCCTTCGTTAAAAAGAGTGCCTGCCATAGATGTGGCAGAAATGCTGCTGCCAATGTTATCTGCTAGGAAAAGAATTATTTTTCTAAGTAGAGTCGCATCGGTAATACGCCTTTGACCTCTGCGTTTTTCTCTTTCCAGTATATCTCTGATGACAACGGTAGAATAAATGCCGTCCAACAGTGCCATTGCCTTATTTTGGTCAAGGCCTATATCGGCAATGCCTGGCATACCTCCAAAAAGTAAGTAAGCATCAAACGCTTCTGCTGGTTCATATATAATACCGTTTTGGTCTTTAATGATTTTACGGTTTCCTCCAAAGACATTAGCAGTTTCTTCTATTTTAAAGCCGTGGAAATCAAGAAACTCGACAAAGGATAGTGGTAGCATTTTAATTTCCACGCTGCGGCCAGAAAGATATGTGGCATACTCTGATGAAAGAAGGTATGCATTAGAACCAGTTATGTAAATATCACAATCAAAATCTACACGAAATGAATTGACAGCATCTTCCCATCCTTCTATGCGCTGCAATTCGTCGAAAAAGAGATAGGTACGCTTGTTAGCATTAATGCGTTCTTTGACATAGCTGTAAAATTCTTGCGCTGTCATATTCTTAAATGCCATGGATTCAAAATTCATTGCCAATATTTGCTTATCTTCAATACCCTGTTCTTGTAAATGTTTAATCATCAGCTTTAGTAGGCTGGATTTACCACAGCGGCGGATACCGGTAATTATTTTTACCGGTTCAGTATCTTTAAAAGCGAGTAATTTATTTAAGTAATCAGTTCTGGGTTTTAAAGTTTGGTTGCTAATCATTTTCAACACCTACCTTGTGAAAATTATAGCATAAATTCATAAAAAAACAAAGTTTATGCTATGAATAGCATAAACTTTTAAATTACTATAAATACTACATAAATATTCTATTTCTAACTTTAAATGATATCTAAAAGGTAGGAGGCAATGATGATATTCGAAAGGCATAGAAATTTAAAATACAAGTTTGAAAATAGAAATTTTAGCAAAAATTACATAGCACTGTCGAATTAAATGCTGCAATTATATAAAAGTAGATAAGGGAAGAAGATAAAATTAATCAACTGGAAAATGTATTACGTAAAAAGAATATATAGATACTTTTAATGGTGAAAGTGATGCGTGTGGTTTAGGAATATTATAACAATGAAATAACTTACTTTGATAATAAATATATGCAGTTCCTCGCTGTATAAAAATCAAAGGAAGCTTTGTCATGTCTAACATTAATATATTATTACAGAACACATGGAAATGCAACTTTCATATAGTATTCGCATACAAATATAGGAGAATTATTATTTGGTGAATGGGTTTCTTGACTATTTCATTCGCATCCCATTAAAAAGCATCCTTAATAGAACGCGTTATCTTAAAATTTGTTGAAGTGATTCAATAATTATATCAACATCATTTTCAGAATTATTTTTCCCGAATGATAATCGTATAGTTCCCTTTGCCAGATCCGGCTGCAATCCAATAGCCTGTAATACATGAGATATTTGAGCTTCTTTGCTATTACAAGCAGAGCCGGTAGAAATACAAATTCCCATTAAATCTAATCGGTGTAAAATGGTTTCGCCGTTATATCCAGGAAATGAAAGGCTTAAATTTCCAGGAATATGCATCTTACTCCCGTTTCGAGAAAAATGTATATTTGCATTAGACAGCCCTGTAAGAAGTTTGTTTTCTAGCAAAGCTAAATGTGACGATGTATCTTCTATTGCATCCACATTCTTTTTTAGTGCAATGGCCATACCAACTATAGATGCAATATTTTCCGTTCCTGCTCTCATATTGTGTTCCTGCCCACCTCCACTTACGTATGGCATCAGCGGTGTGCCTTTACGGACATATAAGAAACCAATTCCTTTTGGACCATTAAATTTATGGGCAGAAGCGGAAAGCATATCTATACCAAATACATTCACGTCTATTTTAATATGTCCAACTGCCTGAACAGCGTCTGTATGAAATATTGCACCACAAGAATGTGCAATGTTAGCTAAAGCAGTAATATTTTGAATAGAGCCAATCTCGTTGTTTGCTGTCATGATTGAAACCAATTGAGTCCCTGAATTGATATATTCTGACAGAGTTTTGACATTCACTGTGCCAGTAAAATCAACTGGGAGATAGGATACGGGATATCCCATTCTCTCTATATCAGCGCACGGACGAAGAATCGCATGATGTTCAATGCTTGAAGTAATGAAAGCGTGCTTGCTGGAGTTCAAAAACGCGGTTCCTTTTATTGCCCAATTATTACTCTCTGTGCCACCGGAAGTAAAAAATATTTCTTCTGGTTGAGCACCAATACATTGAGCAATTGTCTCTCTAGAGTTCTTCAGTGCTTTTTTTGCCGTTCTCGCAAATGAGTAGGGTTGTGAAGCATTACCATATTCCCCTAAAAGATATGGCTTCATTGCCTCAAAAGCATCAGTATCTAATTGCGTTGTAGCTGCATTGTCAGCATAAATGAATTGCTTCATAATCCCACCTCACTCAAATAATTTACATCCTTCTTCTCTGAACTCTTCAATTTTTTCAAGAAGCTCATTGACAGTACATCCCAGATAGTCAGCAAGACAATCCATACAGTAGAAATTTTCTATATCTTCACCCAAAAGTTTTTTGTTGATGCCAATGGTATTCTTGTCAAGGTTCTTTTTATCACAAATAATACAATCAGTTCTCATACGAAATCTCCTTCAGCGAGAAGGACGGTACATCCTTACCCTTGAACTCTACATCAAGAATCCCAAGTTGCCGTTTAATGATCTTTCGCATACGAACAGCAGGTCTGAGGCAATACTGTTGAAATCTTTTGGGATTGATGTCCTGTGTGTTCCGCACATTCGGGAATAAAAGCTTCAGATATGCAGTAGCAATCCGCTTTATGGCTTCGGTGTCACGAGTGTCTGCTCTATCTGGAACATCAATGATTTGGTCTACTATGGCTCTATAACTGACATCATTGCGTAGTTCATGCAGAATTGTGCAGAAGTATTCCGAGTTCAGCGCCCAACCAGAAAGCTTTAAGCTATCATTCATTCTTGGGATATCCCATCCCTTAATAAAGCCATGGATTCGATCGACCAATGCACTTTCCTGGAATAATGATGGTAACTCAGAGAACATATTTTGATACTCATCCATATTATCCTGTGTGATATTTCCCAGAAATATTATACCAGCATCAGATTTTCCCTCATAACCACCAATGTTAAACTGCCCATACTCCATATACCCCTGCATTATTGAGCGCATTTCATTCACATCTCCGAACTGTACTAACTTTACCTCATCAATTGCAATAAAGTCATGTCCGGTAACAAAGCCAGGTGTTTTCCGAGCAGTATCATAAAACATTTTTGCACGAGTTACCTTTCCGCCATCTGTCAGAAGTCCATATTTACTCACATGCCCAAAAACATATGACTTACCAGTCCCTTTTGGAGCCAGCTCAATTAGATTAAGACGCTTTTCGACAAAAGGAAGTATACGAGTCAACATCGAAAGTTTTTGTTCTTCACTTTCGTATCCACCGGCATTGTAATCAATTGCACCCAACAGCACATCTATCCATTCGGAAGTTGTAAATTCATTTCGAACATCCTTATAGTAATCAAGATCAATAATATAAGGACAAAAATTCGTAAACCCAGTAAGACGAATTTTTCCTGGAATCTTAGGTTTCACAGTATCATCAGGAGGACGATAGCCAAGTTCTACTACGCCCCAAACCTCCTGACCACTGACCAATTCTCCACGGTATTGTTCCCATACGGACACATCAATCATAGTTTCCTTGTTTGTTAACCCAAAGTCAGGCAACGAAAAGGTTATTTCTCCTGTTTTGATGCTAATATCTACAGAAATTTTTGTGAGGATCTTAACACGCTCATTATCGTTAATAATTCTATCTTTAATCCTGATCCATTCTTCTTTATTCGGAAGATATGTACGAATAAACTCCGTGAGCTCGTCTATATTCAGATTTCCTTCATCATCTGCAAACTTTTTAAGTAGCCAGTCTCTCAAAAACGATGGCAAGCCCAACGCAGAAAAGAAGTTGCTTTTCTTCAAATCCTTGTAGACGACCATTTCATCGAAACAATCCCTAAGTTTTTCTGTCACGAGTCTCCCTCCTTACAGAATGTTTTTTTCACTTCCGCTTTCTTTCTTTACTCGAAGCGGCAACGCAGTTGCCACTGGCATTCCGCCAACCAATACATCTACACTATATGTTTTTGCACGGCGAATTTCTGGCATCTCCGCAACAACATAGAAATTATCATCAATCGGATTCGCATCATAAACATGACCTTCTATCACAACGCTGACATCCACCAACTTTTCTGTGGCAAATATTTTAATTGCAGCTTTCTTACGGAAGCTGACGGTGATTTCAGGAATACCGGCAAACAGCGCTGTCGAATCAATTGGCATTATCTTTACTTCAATAGCAGCGTTAAGATTCGAAATCTCAATAATCGGAACAGCGATTTCCTCCAATGTTGCTCCACCATGAACCGCAACATTGGCTTTTCGACTTCCTTTAAAACGGTCATAATTGGCAAGTGCCCAAAAATCTTCTGCATCAGTAGCACTGTCTGGTCTTTCATCAACCTCGCTTTTAGGGCAACATCTTCCAGAGTGTTTTCCGTTTGATTCCATTTTCCAAAAATTTTCGGTTTCGTGAATTACAGCCAGTCGGCTAGCTCCATGGTCTGAAATTAAAATGGCCTTTTTATAGGATCCGTTTGTGAGGTTTGTTTTGATTTTCTTTAAAAGCTCATCAATCAGTTCCAGTTCCCGAATCAAATGTATCGGAAGCTTCCTATCCTTACGACTATAATCATATCCTTCTTCACCATGATGCTTGATTTTATCTATTTTGTCAACGGTAATAATCGGAAAACGTTCTGTGGATAATATATCCCAAAATTCCTTATTTCTGCTTGTAATAGATGGAAGCTCGCATCTGCATACTGTAATTTTCGCCATCAACTCAAGATCGCGACATCTGGACATAATGTAACCAAGATATTCAACACCCATCGCATCAGTGAAATAGGTCTGGGCGTTTGTTACATCAATTCCCTCAATCACAGCACTCCGGGGCTTAAGAATAATATTATAATCTCTGTCGACTGCCTGCTTCTCGACTGACTCCAGGAAATTCGGGAAAATCTTATTGACAACTTTTTGATATTTATACTCCTGAAAATAGCTGTCGAGCAATTCGTTTTTAAAACGGTATGGTGTCAGGTAAGCTTGAAGGTCAGGATAAACACGCTTCAATATAGCAAAAAGTTCAGCTCTTTCAAAATTTTCGCTGTATCTATTCAGTAACTTAAAAATAAGCTCTTTCTCCTGAATAGTATTGTCCGTCAAATAGTAGAGCGCATCTTTTCCCTTGCTCTGGACAATCTTACAGAAATCATTAACTTCATCAAGCGGGTTACCAATGGCATTCAAATGTGCTTTTCTGCGTTCGTACATTGACACAAATATGCTATCTGTTGGTTCAACTTCTAAAATAATGCGATACAAATTGTGAACTAGTTCAGACGGAGAAGAAGCTGCATCTGTTGCCTTATTTAAGTATACGTCGTTGCCCGCATGAAACAATTTAAGACCAATAAAGTACAACCAAAACCATTTTTTATCTGCACTATTCTGTTGGTAGGTAGTAATAAAAATATCCAGATTACCAATACTTCCTATTTTTGCAGAAATAAGCTGTTGCCACGAATGGTATTTTTTAAATTCTGCCAAGGCATACTGCCAATCTTCTTTGCTTCCATAACCTTCTGACAATCTAGCTGTCATCACATCCAAGTAACACAAAGCCTCGTAAGGATTCTTCATGTCTGAGATTGCATAAAGAGAAAATGGGTAACTAGCCTTACTTTTGCCGGTTTCAATGTATAACACTTCAGCAGCAGCCGATTCCACTGCCTTAGCTATGTCTCGAATCCCTTTTACCGCTGTACTTGCGCCCGTGAGTTCGATACCTTTTTCAATAAAAACAAGCTTTGGTCGAACGGATTGAACTCCATCTAAAATACAAACTCTGCCACCAAGACGCCGGTCATTTTTGATAATGGTACGCAGGTATTCAGCACATTGAAAAGTAAAAACAACTACATGACCAGCAATACTCATAGATAGAAGTTCTTTTAATTCTTGCAGCAATGAAGTTTTGCCTTTCAACATGAAAAAACTCGAAATTTCACTGACAAAAAATCTACTGTTTTCATTCGCAATGCGTTCAAGAATATTCGAAATTATAGGAAATTCGTCTGCTTTACAAAACTCTGGATCAGAAGCACACAAAAAGACATTCTGGGGCAATTTGTAATGGAGCATAATAGCATCCAAATCTTTCTTGTTTTGAACATCGACAATAAGAGGTTCGACATTATCCTTCTTAAGATAACGGTCAATTTTTTTAATGACTTCTTGTATGGTCATTTTGCACCTCCTCAATTACCTTTGATAATCTCCATGCCAACAATCATATTATCCCGAATGAGATCCTTTAAATACTTCTTCACATCAGCAATATCCATCTCATCAATTTTGGCTAAGGCACGTTTACAACCGCCTTGATTGTATTTTGCTTCCGCCATCTGGCGAAGTTTCTTTTCAATTTCAGGAAGGCCAAACCACTCAAATGGCTCTGCTGTAATGTGAGAATCAAGATAATCTTTCACTTCCTGAATATCCGTTAACATGACTGAATAGCTACTAATAATGCTATTCTGAAACGCTTTATCCAAAGCAGCGGCATCATCTAGTAAGTCAAAGAATTTTGCGGAAGCAAAGTATTCCATTGCACGATCTATTGACTGCTCATCAGCCTTTGGGCGATTAACAGCACCAAAGGCGGCTTTTGCCTTCGCAACCTCGTTGTCAGGAACAAGGCACAAAATAGGCATCTTATGTTTTTTTGACCAATCACGTGGCGAGTCTGTTCTAGTTTTCTCTCTCCACAACTTCTTTAACTGCGTATTTTTTTGCCTCTCTTTGTAAGCGGCAACCTTGGCCTCTACCTGGTTCAAATAGTCTGCTTTTTCGTAAGTAAATGAACCTGCAGGCATAGTATCAAATACTTCCTTAATTTCATCATCCGACAGACCATCAAGATAGTATCCGCATACACGATTAAACAAATCAATCTGATTATTATAGAAATTGCTAAATATACTTCCATTTTTCTGAACGAGTTCCAAGAAGGTTTGCTTCTGGGAATCCAAAAGAGTTCCGGCTTTTTTCATTGTATAGAGCATTTTAAGGAACGGCCCCAACTCATCAAGATAGTTTTTTGCAGCTGCATAAGAAATGCGAATATATCCACATTTGTCACACCATTCCCGTATAGTCTCATCATAAGAGATAGCCTTGGATATAACCTTATTGCTTTCTACAATGATTTGATACTCCAGAATAACCTCGCGGATTTTTTGCTGGGCTGTTTCGATATTCCAAACCCAGTTTGCTGCATCTGCATCAAACTTCTTGCGAAGAGCGTTGATGTATTGACCTCCATCGCCGACCGTTTCAGCAAGAGAGACAAGAATGCCGTTTTCAAAAGTCTTAATGTAGGCAACCATACCCTGGGTACACTTTTCTTTTGTTAAAACTCTTTGCAAATCATTTGCAGCATTTATATTGGCGAGAGCAAGATTCCCGATTTTCATAGCAATTTCGCTGTCCGTTGTTCTGTTTCCCATGTTATTGCTGTTGGCAATCCCGCAGAACGAATCGATGATGTCAGACAGCACAGTATTTTCCGTTTGAAGTGTTTCTTTCTCAAGAATATACTTCAAAGTCCAAATCGGAAACGAGAACTCCTTCATCTTACTGCGTATGCGTTCCCTTGTGTTTGGAATAGAAGTACACATATTGAGCGGAACACCAAATGCAACAGAAGTTATTTCATTGAAAGCTTTCTCTGCAGGGGTCATTGCTACAATATATTTGTTCTTGTAACGAGAATTCGGCGTAATTTCAAGACGGATGACCTCATCAATCATTTCTTTGAGTTTATTGACATTCAAAACGTCGTTTGTAAGTTCATCGCTCCAGCTATATGTTCCTGAAGTATACTCTTTAAGCACAAAACCCAGAATAAATGCTGACAAATTACAGGGCATAAATCCGTAGGGCGCAGCTTTCAAAACATCATAAATTTCCTTAATGGATACACGGCCGCCGTTTTGGAAGCCATCATTTATAATTTTATCAACGCACATTTTAATTTTAGAAATCAAAAGATGTGGTTTGGAAATCCAGTATTCAGGTACCTTCCATGCACCTTCAAGAGCCGTTTCCAATTTTGTGGCAGGACTGCCGGATAAGAAAGTTCCTGTTGTTTTCTCGTTGCAAGCGCACTCAACACCTTGTTTAAGATTGCTCGGTGTATACATATTGGCGATTACATTATAAGAACCCTCAAGACAGGACACAAATTTTTTCTTGTTAATTTCTTCGAGGAGTCCGTATAAAGCGTCAAGTGTAGTTGCCCTCTCACCATCAGGTTTGTCGGAAGTATAAACGATGAACTCGCCATCAACAATGCGGGCTTTCCATTTTTTCAAAGAATCTTTTGCATTATTAGCATATTGAGTTGCCAAAGCGTTATCCTTGCCTTGCTGGGACATAGACAGTGCCATATCGTGACGGTAAATACCATAACCATCTACTCCAAACGGATTTCTGCTGGCATCAATAAAAATCATGTTATAGATTCCGGCAGAGAGTGCTTCGTGGATCCTTTTTCCAAGTACGACACTTTCGTTATCATCTTTTGCAAAACAAACTACAGCAACAATTTTGTTTTCATATTTTTCTTCCGTGTTGCGAAGCTGTCTTATTGTAGATTCGAAATCGGAAGCAGAAACAAAGCGCAGCTCATAGCGGAGTTTCAGCGCTCCTACAAGGTTAATAGCGTCAACGATTCGAGTTCTATCAGCAAGTTCCTCTGTAATAAAAGCAGAAGTACTTTTTCGGTCAATTTGTTCTTCAAAAGGCGTTATATCAATTTCATCTTCGTGATTGTAGGCTGCATACTGAAATTTACCACCACCAAGGGACTTGGAAAACAATACCTTTTCTCGGACAAGCTGGTTAGCACATCTTGCTGCCGAACCTTCCATATCGGTTCCTTCAAACGCATTGTCTAGGTTCTTTTCATTGGGGATAAAGAGATCAACAGAATCGCCGGCATATTGAGAAATTGCCTGCAACAGAAGAACCGTCTTCAGAACTCGTTTTTGGTCAGAATCAAGCCGCTGATTTCCGGCACGGTTATAGTAGTCGAGGATAGAGCGAATATCATGAGCCAGATATTCCTTGCCTTTTTCATAAAAGAATTCCCAAAGCATATCGACAGAGAGCAGTGGATTATCATCCTCCGGTCCAAAATTGTCAATAAACCATTGGAAGCCCTTGATTTCATCGCCACGGTCATTCTTAATAAAGTCAAACATACTGCGCTGGTTGGAATCAAACGCAGAGGAGATGTGTTTCAAGAGCAAAGCAGCATAGGGATGTATCGGGAGAATATCTATCATCTCTTTGTCGGTAATGCGAGCCACCAACTTCACCAGCTTACGGGATTCCTGCGTTCTGGCTGTAAGGTCACCGAGTGCAAGTTCCCAATCTTCGCGAACGGCTTCGTCTTTGTTCTTCTCCATGGCTGCACCCATGAGCTGGAAAGCAATATTTTCAGGCAGACTGATTAAGCTGTGCGGACTGACAAAGCGTCCATTTAATTTAATGAAGTCCTGGTCACGCTCGTGGAATAAACCTTGGGTAACATGAGTAACTAGCACAAAATAAAAAGGGTCTGTTTCGCTGATTTCACACAGCTCCTGAAATCCGGTGAGATTGCGGGCGTTGTTGTAAAAGTATTCAGTAAACTCATCCCATATAAAGACAATAGCTTTCAAGTTGTTTGCCTTAATCACTTCACGAATCCAGTTGCTCAAATCGGTCACACTCAGCGAAAGAGCTTTTACCTGACGCTCATCGGCTACCTTAAAGATGATATCCATAACCTTTGCCAGAGCATCACCAGAAAAAGTGCGTAACTTTTCAATTACGGTATCTGCATCATCTCCGCCGAATAGGTTGGAGTATGTGCCCGTAATCAAACCGTTGAAATAGTTTTTATTGTCCTTGTCAGAAAGCCATGCAATAGTAGCATCTTTTAATGCGTTTCCGCCCTTGTTTTCAATTCCGGCATCAACAAGCGCTTTTTCTATGCTCTCCTGGATAGCAAAAACAAGGTTATGATCACTGCGAATGGTAGCAGAGCCATAGCGATGAACTGTCAAAATCCGGCCACTGGTCTTCACTGCTTGGAAACGGTTGCACAAGTCGTTATCCAATTTGTGTCTTTGGAAGTATTCGCGAGTTTCCTCTTCGCTGGAGTCCAACAATTTTCTCAGGGTATGTACGGCGTGAGATTTGCCTGTGCCATAGGCTCCCTCCACCCATAAGCTGAGCTTTTGCTTACGCTCAAGTACATTGATTGTATTTTTCAGAAGTTTAACAAAGGTCTCATGCGGAAAAAACTTTTTCCATACTTCCGGATTCTTCGTAATGACGGCTTCATTCACAGCAGGAAAATAATCTGGGTCAATATCGAAATAATGACGGTATTTTTCTAACATCGGCATGTCTTCTCTCTCCTTAGAACAGACTCAACACATCTTGAGATGTTTTTTCGCTGTTAAGTGTAATATTATCCAGGTCAAGCGTAAAGCTAGCATTGATAAAATCTGGATAGTTGATGGTCAGGCCATTCAAAAATTTTTCCATCTGATTGCGGTCAAGTCCAAAAATTTCAGTAGGGCTGACACCGTTACTGTCAATGTCATGATTCAAAAGCCTTGATAAGGTGAACTGGTAATAACCATCACAAGCTTCTGCAAATTTGTATAAGCTGTAAAGAATGACGAGGGGATTTGGATTTTTCCAGGTAATTCGAATCACGCTATTCCAAAAGCGCTTTCCGTTCTTTAACGTATAATCACAGACACCTAAGCCAATTTCGTTGCCTAATTGTGGAATAGAAATCAGGATATTCTTATATGCAGAAACAATATGTGAACGAGAATTTTTACTCATTGAGTCGTCTAGCATTGCGTAAATAGTATCAGGGGTCTGCTTTGTAGAAAAATCAATGTTTTTTATCCACCAATTAAACTCCGATGTATATGTCAAATTGCAAAGTATCAATGCCCAAGCATCTGCACTCTCTATTCCAATATAATCAATAACCTTACCAAATGGTGTAAATTTAGATTTAACGGTAATTTCGGCATCGTTCAAGAAACTCTTGAGGCTTTTAACCATGTTTGTTCCAAGACCATGAGGAGAAATCCAAAATTCATCCTTTAATTTGAAATATTTCCTAACCCAATCGAGTTCAATACCCATATTTCCATACCTGTTAATACTTCCCATTTTCTTTTCTCCTTTCGGTAATCGCAATGAATTGGCTACCAAGCAACCATAAAATACATCGTGACATTTTTTGCATTTTACACATCGCTCATCGATTGTTACTTGTCCATACTTCATAGAAATAAATCCATGCGGACAATTTGCTTCGCATACTCTACATCCAATGCAATATGCTGTTTTTCTGAACACAATCTTCAAGTCGGACATAAAATGAATGTCTTTCTGTGTATTCGACCCTATAATGACTGTAGCAGTTAATCCATCTGTATTTTCTACAATATCAATGTGATATAACTTATCTTTGTAGAGTACTTCTACATTACCATTCTCCAGAAATGTTACATCGCCAATCGTTTTAATCCACTGCTTCCAATCAGTTTCTATACGAAATATTTGAATTGTAAGTACACCTTGTTCAAATGATTCATTTGTATAATTTTTAGCGAATGATAATTCTTTTCCACTTCTTCGGGCTTTCCATCCTCCAATATCCATAAACTCTTTGACAGCACTCTGATTAACCAACTCTTTGGAAGTTGTTTCCAATATAATCTTATTGAATGTTGTAGTTGTTCGATATCCCTTGTCACTACAACTGTATGCTTGTTCCTTAAAGTACACATTCTTCGATGCAGCTAACGGACAAACAAGACATCCTGCACGACTATTTCCTTTTTTATAAGCATCGTTTATCAATAGTTCTCTCTCATAGATGTAGGAAAACAGTTCGGCTGAGTTCCATTCAAGTATTGGATGACAACTATACTGTCCACGCACTTTCTCTCCATTACTAACACCCTCATATTCACTCCGAGAAGCACTTTCATCTCCACGAATACCTGTAAACGCCATTCCTCTAAAATGAGAATTATTGGTATACTCCCTAAGTAAGATAATTTGAGGTGCAGTTTTATGCACACTACAACACCACCGTATTTTTTGTGCTGGAGGGCCAAATTGCCTCCATGTGAATTCCGGTTCGAAGTCAGACTTTGCTCGCAAAAATTCGATTTTAGATTCAATACACTTCCGTTCAATTTGCTCGACTATTTTATATGTATCTGGAAATTCCATTCCCGTATCACCGAATAGCACCTTGAATTTGTTATGTGGCAAAGCCCGCTGAACTAAATCAAGCGCTACTACACTATCCTTGCCACCACTGAACGCTACATAGAATACATCAACTCGGTTCATATAGTCTACATAAGTGTTGTATATTTTTTTTATTGTTTCTGCGGCCAGTTTCTCCAACAAGTCCTGGTTCTTTTCAACCATTGCAGGTATATCAACAAAGCGGAGAGATTGTCCATTGGGTTCTGGATCATCCAAAATGATAATTTCAGGTGCTGTGTAAAGACTGCCGCCTTTTGTCTTGGCAACATGTCGCCCCCGATAGAAATAATTGTTGGCCTCCGCCCACATATATGGGTAGGTATCATTTTTTGCATAATTCCAATACCTGTCAAACCCCAAAATGTCCAGTTCTTTATAATACACCGGACGAGGTTCCTTGCTAAAGGAAAGAGGAGAGCTGTTTAGCAATAATCCTCCCGTCTCGGTATCCCAAGTGTATGAGTACATATTAGTTAGTATCCTTCCTTAGCCTTTGTGCGTTCGCCTTAATAATTAGCGATTCTATTTCTGAGTATCTACGGCGGGCAAGATACCCTTTGTCGCTCAAAAATTGAAGTACAGAGGCTTTTTTCAGTTCTATTTTATTGTTTGCCAATAAGTCAACAATCAAGGCATCGAAGCTGTTAATGCCAGCAGAACGCTTGACGATTGCGCCAGCACATTCGGTTCCATTAAAGCTGCTGTGCAGAAGCATATATTTACGACTATAACTTTCCACATAATGTTCCAATAGAAAGATATTCCAAGGAAATCCTACATAAGGAAATGCCCCAAAGTTTGTCGCTTCCTGCAAAGGAATATATTTTTCCTTGCAAATACGATCTAGAGCTTCATCCATTTCTTCAACGGGAAATTGAGCGGCGGATTTCGCTACAAATTGATCTCGGCTGATTCGCAGGCTGTTTTCGTAAATCGCCCCAAAGTATATAGGAGTTGCAAGATTATTTGCCAAATTCTGAAGCTCAGACAGTGTGAAAGTATCATGAGTTATCGCATATTTTGCAAATACATCTGCCATCGAGAGTTCTTGACCCGAGCGGCTAATAATATTCCCCTTAAAGGAAAATTTATTGCCTAATTTTACTTTTAGAGCATCCCGAAATCCATATATAGAAATGTTTTGATTTTCTTCTATGATATAGGGATATTTTATGCGGATAGCGTCATAGAGCTCATTGCCGCCAATAAAATCATTCTCATCAATGGTTCTCTGGATGATTTCGACAATTCCATCCAGTTCTTCATCGGACAAATGGACGATACTTTCGTGAAAGTATTCGCTACGTCCGTTATTGACGAATTCACCATTGTTGGAAAGAATAGCCTTTATCTTCCTTTGCGGAAGATGCGGCAAAGCGGTGAAAAGCTCATCATAAGTCACAGGCCTGCCATAGTTTTGCAAGCAGGAACGAACTTCAGATAGCGGGTCCATACGGACATTTGGCGTCTTCGATATAAAACTTCTGTTGATAAAGAATCTACCATTTCCTACAAAGGTCAGGTAGGACTTCAACATATCGGCATCGTGAATATGATAGTCCAAGAACGCATCAGAAAATTCAGCAAAAATCGCTTGATAATAGATAGCGGTTTTACCGTTCTCAAAGGCGTTCTCGATATAATTCAGCAATTCGGCCTTTAGTCCTTCACTCAACATGACATCCGGAAGGAATGCTTTTCCTTCGTAAATAATGCAGAGCCGCTTGATTTTTTTGTTGATCTCATCATCAGAATCAGTTAGCTCCATATCATTTGTTGCCGTGTAATACTTCTTGAATTTTCGTATCTCAAGAGGCGAATCCATACGAAATCCTTTTCTGAAGCATTGCTTGAGAACCTCTTCGTAGAATTCATCTTTGTAGGTTCTGGCTGGTTCTGAATCATTTTTTACATGTATAGTCCCAGTTAGGTCAGAACCAATAAATCTGAGAAATTTTTGTAAAGCTGCACGAAAACGATTGTGCTGCCTTGCGTTATAAGCAAGAAAATCTGCATTGCTTAAAAGCAACTGAATTGTTTTTTGTGCCGTTTGTCTGTCCGTTGCGTAAAGTTGCCATGAAGTCAGCTGGTGTTCTCGAGCAAATGCCTCACAATTGTTTATCGCAGAAGCATAGTTCCGGCAGGTTGTATCGGCCATTTGTTGTGTTTCAAATAGATATCGATAGAAGCTTCTGCTATTTATCTCACAAACTGTATCATTTCCCAACGGATTTCTCAGATGAGTTTGTTCCGTATTTTCTTTTACTTTTTTTATATATGTAATAACAAGATTTTCGTAATCTACATTACACAAATCTAAGATATAGCGAATTTTTGTCGCAATATCGTTTGCACTCAAATTAGTTTCCAGCATATATGCTGTGCCCGGTATAGGGTTGGGAGCAGTCATAAAACTGTAATTATCATTATTTGCAAGTTCAATTTTGCCAGGTTTTTGCGCAAAAGACATTCCAGGTCGGAATATATGAGGATAATCTTCGATTATAGCAGCCATTACATGGATATAAAGGGATGACCATGAATCACCAATTTCTTTATCCTGTCCAAAGTAACTGAATCGCTCCGGCTTAGTGTAAGCTAAGTCAAAATCCACATTAAAATTAAGTTCCAAAGTTGTGCTATCAATATGTGAACTCTCTACATTTGGAGATGTATCTACATTGGGCATGGTTTGATAGGACGTTTCGTGTTCAATCGTACCACTATTTTCAATGGTCTTTTCATCGTTTATGCGATTGTAAAGACCTTCTTTTATATAGTTATAGTAATATCGTCCTGCATAAACAATCTTATTTATTTGTCTTTTATGAGTTATTCTGAAGATTTTGTTTTGTTCAATAGTGCGTTGTACTTTTTTTATAGTTTTAAAATCTGTTGTCTCAAATAGGGGATTTTGCAGGATTTTTATTTTCAGACAAAAATTTTCTATTTCAGAATAACATCTATAAAGCTGTGAAATCTGCGCAGGAGACACTCGTTCTGAAAGATAACGCATGAAATCGCTTTCAGCGTTTTTTTTATCGCTTATCATCGTCTTTGCCTCCTTCAGTAATTTTTGGTACTCATCATAGCAGTTGTGGTATAAACTTGCAATATCTGCAAAAAGTTTGGTAGCTGGTTTAAAAACTGTGCGACCGAGATATGCCGACTCCATGCTTTTCATTTGAAGTGAAATACCATTTGTATTACGATATATTTCATCAACTTCTATGCCTCGATGAAGTGCCATTGTTTTTAAATCACTAGATACTGCCTTAATTGCATCCCAGCGTGTAAGTTCACCTTTCATAGAGGAAAGCAACCCTTCTAATAGAATGGCTGCTTCATATTTATCCCAAGACGGCTGTCTTTCTACCATATATAATTGCTCCATTAAAGATATTCGGATTTCTTAGTTGTATTATTTTATTTTGATTCTTTTACATATTCTATAATATCGCCAAAATCACAATTAAGGATTTCACATATGCGACCTAAAGTAGCGAGATTTACTGCTTCATCTCGTCTTAGTTTTGTCATCGTATTTGGCGCAATATCTGCTGTTTTTCTCAAATCTGCTTTACTCATTTTTTTGTCTACAAGTAACTTCCACATACGGTTATAAGATAGAGCCATGCATTTTCTCCTTCTTTCAAAAATCAAAGGTATTTTATCAGGCTAGTTTTAAAAAGTATAACAATACATTTAAATTATATTTTATCATTAGTTTTTATTTTCCTCAAGAGCTTTTCTCAACTTTATGCGAAAGTGTAGACGAAAACTATAGTATATCGTAAAATATCCGAATAACTAATACATTATAGAATAAGAAATGTACACCTATAGTTCGTTGTAGTGTATCTTTTATACTTTTGGCATTCTCGTTGATATTTATTATGGGTTTATCATCAGCTTTACAAACTGAGTTGTACAGCCATAGTACAATGTTATATAGCAAACTATTAAAGTTTTTGTAATCATAGTAAATAGATTGCAAGGTTGATGATTATACGGTAATAAAAATGCATAAATTATCTATTTGATATAATTTAGTTCGGCTTTGTGAATTAAAAATGTTAGAGAAACAACTGTGTGAAATTGGTGAAAAATACGCTGCCAATATAGATATTTCAGAACTATACCTTAAATTAAATTGAAATTATTACAGAAGTGCGAAATAGTTCATATTTATTAAATGTTGTAAAAAGATAGCTAACTGATTTTGATTAGTTAATTTGATACTTTTTTACTTTTACTGTCTATAAAACATCTTACAGAAACCACTTTTATTAATTTTTGTTACTTAAGTAAGCAACCATATCACTATTTAACTGTTGTTGACGGAAAATGTAGAAATAAGTAATAGTTTACAACAGTTTTGAAAAAACTGGCAGTAATCAAAAATTAAAAGAATATTTCGTTGATGATAGGTAAAATATCAGCAATAATAATCTGCCCGTCTTTTTTTGTTGTAAAAATTAAAATTTTGTTTTAAAATTGCCGTATAAAGCCGTTTAGAACAGTAAGGCATATATTTATACCAATTTGCAATAAAAAAGCATACAGCGGCATTTACGGCGGCGTAATGGGTGTATTTATTTTACGATGTTAGTCTACAAAAATATTGACTTCTTGTAGATTAAACATATATGACATATTAAACAGATTGCAAGTATAAGAAATAATCAAAAAACGTAAGACAAAAAAGAAACTAATTCTAATTGAATGAATTGAAAACATACGAAAAAGTTTACAAAATGCATACTTTGAACAGTAAATTCCTATACAAAACGAAGAAATATTACATATAAAAGCATTAGTTTTAACATTGTTAAAACTCCTAAGCGGTAGGTCGGCAGTTCGAATCTGCCCGGGATCACCAGTAAATATGCGCACTTGCAAGCGATTGTAAGTGCGTTTTTTAATGCTTTTGAAGCAGTGCGACAAAATTTGCGACAAATTTACAAAAAATCCGTCAGAGCGTTTTTTGATTCTGACGGATTTTATATTAGTAAATTAACTGATCTTAGGAATATGAGGAAATGTTGAATTTCAGGATTTTTCTATTCGAAAATTCATAGCATAAATTCATAAAAAAACAAATTTTGTGCTATTGAAAGCATAAACTTTTAAAATGCAAAATAAATATTGCTGTCTGACTTATAAACCTTTTTCCTCCTTAACCATAAATAGCACTAAATCAGCCGCTGCAATAACAAACCCCCGCCGGAAGTTTATGCTTCAAGCGGGGGTTATCGTTTAATGCAAAGTATCAGTAAATTTTATTTTGCTGTTTTCAGTTCGGTCCAGTAACGGTCGTACATGGGCAGTGCATCGCCGATATCAATCAGCCATTCGCCTTTGTCGATGTTATCCATACCGATTTTCAGCATCGGGTCATTTTTAAATTCTTCGCTGTGGAATTCCTGAGCTTTTTCGTTCGGGTCATTGTAGCCGATGTATTCATAGTTTTTAGCGCTGATTTTCGGGTCATAGATAAAGTTGATGAATTTTTCGGCCAGTTCTTTATGTTTTGCGCCTTTGGGGATAGCAAAGGTATCAGCCCAGATGGTAGCGCCTTCTTTAGGTACTACAAAGCCGATGTTGGGGTTGTCTTTCAGGGTGTAGCTTGCGTCACCGGTCCACATAGTGCCAATCCATGCTTCTTCGGCAATGAATTTTTGTTTAATGGTATCGGTATCAAAAGCAAGTACGTTAGGTGCAAGCGCTTTCAAATCCTGGAAGGCTTTTTCAACCTGTGCAGGGTCGGTGCTGTTGTTGGAGAAGCCGTTTTTCTTTAATGCCATGCCGATGGTTTCGCGGCTGTCGTTTAAAAGAATCAGGCGGCCTGCATATTCAGGGTTCCACAAATCTTCCCAGCTGTCGGGAATGTCTTTAACATAGTTTTTGTTGTAGGCAATACCGGTAATGCCCCAGGTGTAAACGAGGGAATGGTCGCCGGTGGGGTCATAAACCGGTGCTTTTAAAGTGCTTACAATGTTTTTGGCGTTGGGAATGTTGTCCATGTTCATTTTTTCCAGCAAATCAAGTTTGAGCATGGTTGCAACCATATAGTCAGAAGGCTGGATTACATCGTACTGTGCTCCGCCGGCCTGAATTTTAGCCAGAAGTTCTTCATTGTTGGCAAATACGTCGTAATTAACCTTACAATTGTATTGCTTTTCAAATTCGGCAATTACCTCCGGGTCAAAATTGTCGGCCCAGCTAAAGAGGTTGAGAACCTGCTGTTCTCCTCCTGCCGCTGCATCTTTCTTTTCTGTGTCACCTCCGCAGCCTGTCAGGAGAAGGGCCATGGTCAGTACGGAAACGAGAAAGACCAAAAGTTTTTTCATTTTGCAAATCATCCTTTCTTTATTCGGTTTTATTGAACCGTTTTACGGCATCAATCTTTGTTTTTGCTGCTGTGCTGCGGCTGTAAAATCTGCGCAATTACAATCAGCGAAATGGTTGCGAACATTAAGAGGGTGGAAAGGGCGTTAATTTCCGGGGAAATGCCGCGTTTTACCATAGCGTAAATATATAGCGGCAGCGTGGTGGAGTTAGGCCCGGCTACGAAGAAGCTGATGATAAAATCATCAATGGAAAGGGTAAAAGCAATCAGCGCGCCGGCGATAATACCGGGCATGGCAAGCGGCAGGGTAACGTAACGGAAGGTTTGAAACGGCGTTGCGTACAAATCCATGGCTGCCTGCTCAAGTTCATGGCGCATGCCTTCAAGCCTTGCGTTAACGGTAATTACCACAAAGGAAAGGCAGAAGGTGATGTGCGCTAAAATAAGCGTAACTTTACCGAGCGGAACCTGCGTCTGTGCAAACAGCACCAGAAGGCTCAGGCCCATAACGATTTCCGGAATCAGTATCGGCAGATACAAAAGCCCGTTAATAACCGGTTTGCACTTATACTGATAGCGGTTGAGGGCAATGGCGGCAATTGTGCCGAGCACGGTGGAAACAACGGTGCTGATAACTGCGATAAACAGGCTGTTCATAAGGGCTTCCAGCACGCGGCGGTTTTGGAACAGCGAAGCGTACCAGTCAAGCGTAAAGCCTGTCCATACAGCGTTAATACGCGATTCGTTAAAGGAATACAGCGCAAGAATTAAAAGAGGCAGGTATAAAAAGGCCAGTATTACAAGCGAATAGGCCAGAAGAAGATGGCTACGCCACGTCTTTTGCATCTTTAGCCCCTCCTTCCTGCGATTGCAAAGCCTTGTAGTAAAGGATAATCAGCACAAGGCTCATTACTGCCAGCACAATGGAGAGCGCGGAGCCAAAAGGCCAGTCGCGCGCTGCCAGAAACTGGTTCTGGATGAGGTTGCCGATAAGGGCGGATTTGGCGCCGCCCATAACGTCCGGCACAACGAACATGCCGAGCGAGGAAATAAACACTAAAATTGTGCCTGCGGCAATGCCGGGCATTGTCAGCGGCAGGGTAACCTTGCGGAAAGCCGTCATCGGCGATGCGCCAAGGTCGGAGGCTGCTTCAAGCAGGCGCAGGTCAAGCTGCTCTATGGAAACGTAAATCGGCAGTACCATAAAAGGCAGCAGGGCGTAAATCATGCCCAGCATTACGGCCGCGTCATTGTACAGCATCTGAAGTGGCTGCTCAATAAGCCCCAGTTTCATTAAAAAGGTGTTTACCACACCCTGCGTGCGCAGAATGATAACCCACGCATAAGAGCGGATTAAAAAGTTAATCCAGAAAGGTATCATCACGAGAATCAGCCCCGGCTGCTGCCATTTTTTAGGCAGGCGTGCAATAAAATATGCTAGTGGGTAGCCCATGATGATGGTAGCAACGGTAGTAATAACCGCTACTATCAGAGTGTCGGCAAAAATCTGCAAATATAAAGGTTCTAAAAAGCGCAGATAATTTTTTAGGGTGAATTCAAAAATTATTTGTCCGTAAGGCGTGCGCCCGGCAAAGGAAACGGCAACTACGATGAGAAGCGGGATAACGAAAAAGATGCTTAACCAGAGCATTGCCGGGGCAACCATCAGTTTTCCGTTTTTCATCGCGATACTTTCACCTCGTCTTTTTTATACCACCAAATACCTACGCGCTCATCGGGAGTCCAGCGTTTAACATCGTCAAAATACTGGTAGGCCACAACGGTTTGGTTGGAGTTGTCCAGACGGATAAATACTTTATCAATGGTGCCGTAAAACACAACGTCTACAACGGTTCCGTAATAACCGGGTTCCGGGTGCTGCTTTTCTGCCTGTTCGTCTTCGTATTCCGGGCAGAGGTTGAGCTTTTCCGGGCGGATAACAAGCGTTTCGCTTTCCGTTTCAAAAAAGTTGCTTTCGCCGATAAATTTGGCGACAAAGCGGGTGTTGGGGTAATGGTAAATCGTGTCCGGGTTGTCGTCCTGTTCGATAACGCCCTTATTCATAACCACAATGCGGTCGCTCATGGTAAGCGCTTCCTCCTGGTCGTGCGTTACATAAATGAAGGTAAGGCCAAGGCCGCGCTGCAAATTCTTAAGTTCCAGCTGCAAATTTTTACGCAGCTGGTAATCGAGTGCGCCCAGCGGCTCGTCCAGTAAAAGCACTTTGGGGTTATTTACAAGGGCACGGGCGATGGCTACGCGCTGCTGCTGGCCGCCGCTCATCTGCTGCGGACGGCGGTTGCGGAATTCTTCAAGCTGCGTAAGGTATAGTACCTGCGCTACACGTTCCTTTTGTTCTTCGGCGGGTACTTTTTTCATCATCAGCCCAAACTTTATATTTTCCTCAACAGTCATGTGAGGGAATAATGCGTAGTGCTGAAAAACCATATTGACATCACGTTTATAGGGCGGTTTATTGGTAACGTCTTCGTCATCAAGGAAAACTTTGCCGGTAGTAGGCGTATCAAGCCCCGCAATCATACGCAGCAAAGTGGTTTTGCCGCAGCCGGAAGGCCCTAAAAGCGTTAAAAACTCACCGTCGTAAATGGTAAGGTCCAGCTTGGGGATGATGAGGTTATTGCCGTACTTTTTGGTAATTCCCTGCAAACGGATCATTTCTTCCATTTTTTTGTTGTCACAACCTTTCATAAAAAATTTTGTTTGCATGATACTAATATAATGATATCATATTATAAACAATTTTGTGTAAAAAAATCAATGCTTTTTTGAAAAAACTGCAGGAGAGGCAAAAAAAACAGAGAATATTAAACTTCATAAAGAATAATTTGGAAATTTTGCTGATTTTCATGAAAAATGCGTATTTTTTGCGGGGTGAAAAAATGCTGAGTAAAAAGTTTATAGAGTTTTTGTTTGAAGGTGCGCATATACAGCGGTGGAACGACCATATCCGTCCCAACGGCTTTACGGAACTGGACAAACAGGCGCATAAAATGATGATTTTGTATATCCTTGCCAAATATGAGGAGCAGGACCACGGCGCGCAATTAAACTGGCGCGTGCTTATTGAAGGCGGTATTTTTGAATTTATGCACCGCATTATTTTAACGGACATCAAGCCGCCTATTTACCACGAGCTGATGCGTGTGCACGGGCGCAAGCTGAATGCCTGGATTTACAGCCAGCTTGAACGCCGTGTGCCGGAACTGGATGAAGTGTTTTTCGATAAACTAAAACGCTGGTTTGATTATCCGGAAGAAAACCGGCTGGAGAAAAAACTTTTGCGGGCAGCGCACTACCTTGCCACGCAGTGGGAATTTGGCATTATCTACCATTTTAACCAGGCAATTTACGGCATTGATGCCACTAAAGCTGCCATTGAAAGCAATATCGAGGACCATTATGATTTGGCCGGCGTTCAGAAAATATCGCTGAAAGGCAAAACCAGCAAATTTATTGACCTTGTAGGGCAGCTGCGCTTTCAAAAACGCTGGGCGCAGTCGCCGCGCGTGCCGGAAACTTCCGTTATGGGGCATGTGCTGATAGTTGCCATTTTGGGATATTTCTGTGCGGCAGAGCTTGGCGCCTGTGATGAACGCATTGTAAATGATTTTTTGTGCGGCCTGTTCCATGATTTGCCGGAGGTGCTGACACGCGATATTATTTCGCCGGTTAAAACTTCCGTTGAAGGGCTGGATGATTTAATTAAGGATATTGAAAAACGCCAGGTTGCCGAAAAATTGCTGCCGTTGCTGCCTTGGGGCTGGCACGAGGAAATTATTTACTTTACGCAGAACGAATTTACCAACCGCGTAATGCTTGACGGTGTTCCCACCGAGGCAAGCGAAGCAGATTTAAACGGCAAATATAATGTTGACGGGCATGGCTACAAAGCGGTGGACGGCAGAATGTTAAAAGGCTGCGACCATCTGGCAGCTTTTGTGGAAGCCTATCTTTCGACAGAATACGGCATAACAAGCAAGCATCTGCTTAATGGCATGGCCGATTTGCGTGAAAAGTATAAAAACAAAACCATTGCCGGCATTAATTTTGGAGCAGTTTATGATGAATTTCCGGAGCTTAAAACAAATTTATAAATTGAATGCAAGTTTATGAAAATTCAGTTTATAACCAAAAATAAGTGGACACTTGTATTTGCAAGAGTTATAATGAAACTGAAAGCAGCTCTTTAGATATGCAATTATCTTGGACTGTACAATATATTATATTTAAGTTTTTTAAAGGAGGCATGGATTATGAATTTATTTGAAATGGCGCAGATTCCGCTGAACAAAGCTATTGAGGTTATGAAGCTTGACCCGAATGCGGCGGCAATTATTGCCTGCCCGGAAAGAACTCTGGAAGTTTCCATTCCTGTAAAAATGGATGACGGCACTACCAAAGTATTTACCGGTTACCGCAGCCAGCACAGCACAATTATGGGCCCGGCCAAAGGTGGCATCCGTTATCATCAGAGCGTTAACATGGACGAAGTAAAAACTCTGGCTTTCTGGATGACCTGCAAATGCGCAGTTGCCAATCTGCCTTACGGCGGCGGCAAAGGCGGCATTATTGTTGACCCGTCCAAACTTTCGCAGGCAGAACTTGAACGTTTGACCCGCGGCTACATTGACAGAATCGCTCCCATTATCGGCGAAAAAATGGATATTCCTGCCCCTGATATGAATACCAACGCTCAGATTATGGGCTGGATGATGGACGAATACAGCAAGCTGAAAGGGCAGTATGAACCGGGCTTTATTACCGGCAAACCGATTTGCATCGGCGGCTCTTTGGGCCGTACCGCAGCTACCGGCCGCGGCGTAATGGTTGCAGCAGGCGAAGCAATTAAAGCTATGGGCATCAAACCCGAAGAAGCAACCTGCGCAGTACAGGGCTTCGGCAACGTAGGCAGCTGGACTGCTAAACTCATTCACGACCTTGGCGTTAAAATTGTGGCTTTAAGCGATGTTTACGGCGCTATTATGAATGAAGACGGACTTGACCCGTACGAAGTTGAAAAACACGTACAGGCAACCGGCAGCGTAGTAAACTTCCCGGGCAGTAAAGCTATCAGCAACGCCGACCTTCTGGCAATGGAAGTTACCGTGCTTGCTCCGTGCGCAATGGAACTTCAGATTACCAAAGACAATGCGGCTGACGTGAAGGCAAAAATTATCGTTGAAGGGGCTAACGGCCCGACAACTCCGGAAGCTGACGAAATCCTTGATAAGAAAGGAATTTTGGTTGTGCCGGATATTCTCGCCAACGGCGGCGGCGTAACCGTAAGCTACTTTGAATGGGTTCAGTGCCTGTACCGTTACTTCTGGACTGAAGAAGAAGTTATCGATAAACAGACCCAGTTAATGATTGGCGCGTTTAAACAGGTATATGACACCGCTAAAAAATACGAAGTTAATATGCGTACCGCAGCTTATATCGTAGCTCTTAACCGTCTGGATGAAGCTATGAAATTCCGCGGCGCATATTAATAAGCGTTTTAAACTTCATTAAAATTTAATTGCTTAATGGCAGTATTAAACCCCGGCAGCCGTTACTGCCGGGGTTTTGTGTGAATGCAGAGGGAGGATTTATGAAAGATTTGCAAAAACATTGCAAGATTGCTGTGATACAGGCTGCTCCTGTATTGTTTAATAAAAAAGCCTGTGTGGAAAAGGCTGTGGCACTCATTAAAGAATGTGCTGAAAACAAGGCTGAATTAATTGTATTTCCGGAATTGTTTATACCGGGATATCCCTACGGAATGACTTTTGGTTTTACCGTTGGCAGCAGAAATGAAGCGGGGCGTAAAGACTGGCTTCGGTATTATGAAAACAGTATTGTTGTACCTGGCCCTGAAACGGAGCTTTTGGCAAAAGCGGCAAAAGACGCAGGTGCCTGGCTCAGTATTGGCGTGTCTGAACGTGATGCCGTAACGGCAACGCTGTATAATACTAATTTGTTCTTTTCACCGGAAGGTGAAATTATTGTGCACCGCAAATTAAAACCTACCGGTTCGGAACGCGTGGTATGGGGTGATGCCGACAAAAACTATTTCCCGGTTGCCGAAACGCCGTGGGGGCCAATGGGCAGTATGATTTGCTGGGAAAGCTATATGCCGCTGGCAAGGGCTGCGCTTTATCAAAAAGGCATTACTCTGTATATTTCGCCAAATACCAATGATAATGATGAATGGCAAAGCACGATTAAGCATATAGCTATTGAAGGGCATTGCTATTTTATAAACTGCGATATGTACTTTACACGTGATACTTACCCGGCAGATTTGCAGGCGCAGGATGAAATTGCTAAATTGCCTGAAAAAGTGTGCCGCGGCGGCAGCTGTATTGTTGACCCTTACGGGCATTACCTTACAGAACCTGTATGGGACAAAGAAGCTGTTATTTATGCCGAGCTTGATATGAGTAAAGTGGCTGCCAGCCGTATGGAATTTGATGTATGCGGCCATTATGCAAGGCCTGATGTTTTAAAACTGGTTGTTGAAGATAAATAAAACCAAAATACCTTCCGCCTTGAATATGGCAGAAGGTATTTTTGCTTTATACCGTATTATTAAATTATCAAGCAAAGAATAAATTCATGATAATCATAGCGCAGAGTGCGTTGAGAAGGCTGGCAAGCATTAAAAGCGGCCAATATTTTTTTGGTACATCGGCTACGCCTAAAAGCCTGCCCATATATTGCAGCTGTGCCCCAAGCAAAAAGAAGCAGGGCATCAAAATCGTAATGTGGCGTGCGTCAAGCATGCCGTTTGCTGCCATGTTGGCTGCAAGACCTACAGAAGCAGAACTGGAAAGCCAAGCAGTAAGCACTACCGTAACGGCTTCGCCTGGCAGTCCAAACAGTGTCATTGCCGGTCCGAAGACATTGCCTAAAAAACTCATAACACCAAGCAAATTGAGTATTTCTGCAACGGCATAAGCCATTAAGATGTTAGGTACAAGATTGTTGATTGCTATATTAAAACCTTTGCGGGCACCGATAACGAAAATATCAAACGGATTGCCGGATACGTTTTTTGCTTGAACGCCGTTACTCATTTTTAAAATCCTCCTTGTAAACAGTATTTAAAACAAAGCGCACAAACATGGCGCCGACAAATTTAAAAACAAACATCAGTAAAAAAGGTACAAGCAGCGGCACGGTTAAATAAGAAAACAGAGCAGAACCGATAGCAAAATAGTTGTTGATAAGTCCTGCACCGGAATATTGCCATGAGCCGATGATTGTAAGCTCTTTTTTTGTTATCAGGTCCTGGTCGTATAGTTCTTTGGTTAATGCCGCACCGGCATCTGTGCTTTGCAGGTCGGTAATCAGTGCCAGCCCGGTTAAACCCGGTACGCCGAGCAATGGTCGCAGCAATGGTGTCAAAAGTTTGTGGGCAGCTTTAATAGCTCCGTAGTGCGATAAAACTTCAAGACAGCCGATTGCCAGCATTACGCTTGGCACAAGTGACAGCGCAAACATAAAACCGCCGCGTGCACCCAGCCCACCGGTGCCGACAAATGTATCCTTGCCAAGCGTTTTAACGGTGCCAAATTTGCCTATCAGTGTACTGAAGTCAAATGCGCTGAGCCATTTCATACCGTCAAAGCCGGTCATTATCCCGGAAAAGAATAAAATTGCAGCGGCTAAAGAAATAAAAGCCTTTGGCCCTACACGCCATTCTTCGGAATCAAAGTTAGTGAGTTTTTTCTCATTTTTCTCCATAATGCCCTCCTATCAAACAACAAAAACAAATAATGCGACAAATTTATCTTTATTATATTGACAAAAATGCGCAATGTCAAGACGAAGTTGAAAATTTATTTTTAGAATTTTTAAAATAAATTTTAGTGTTGCTATTTAAAAAACGATGTGTTATAATTTTTTCAAATTTTGGTAAAATAATTGTTGTTGGTTGTTGTTTTTAGAGGAGGATAATATGGCTATTTTAAATGTAAAAGATATTTTTCATGATTTACACCAAATTCCGGAAATAGGCTTTCAAGAATTTAAAACTTCTGCTTATCTTGCGGATAAATTAAGAGAACTTGGTTACAAAGTTACAACGAATGTTGGCGGAACCGGCGTTGTAGGTGTAATAAAGGGTGCGGAACCAGGACCAGTAATGCTTTTGCGTGCAGATATGGATGCGCTGCCGTTTGTTATTAACGGCGAGCATAAAGCAATACACGCCTGTGGGCATGATGCGCACTGCTCTATGGTTTTGGCAGCGGCTTCTAACTTAAAAGATAAAATAAAAAAAGGAACTTTAAAAATTTTGTTTCAACAGGGCGAGGAAACTTTAAAAGGCGCGCTGGCTGTAATTGACGCTGGTGTGCTGGAAGACGTCGATATTGCTGTCGGTCTGCATATCCGTCCAGTGCAGGATTTGCCGTTTGGCAAATTATCGCCTGCTGTAAGGCATGCTTCAAGTACCTTTGCCAAAGTAAAAATTACAGGGCAAAGCTGTCACGGTTCGCGCCCGCATTTGGGTGTTAACGCTGTTGAAGCAGCAGCGGCGGTTATCAATGCGGCGTCTGGGGTTAGAATTAATCCGGTAATTTCCTGGTCTTGCAAAGCTACAGCCGTTAATGGTGGCGGTAGTGCGTATAATATTATTCCAGACCATGCGGAGATAACTTTTGACGTGCGTTGCCAGGAAAATGAAGGTATGACAGAATTGCTTGGCAAACTGCAGAAAGCTGCAGAAAATGTTGCCGCTGCTTACGGGGCAACGGCAGAATTTAGCTTACCGGGAGGAGTTATTCCAGCAGCAGTGCTTGATAAAGAACTTACTGCCGAAGTTGCAGAGTGCATTAAAGAAGTCGTGGGTGAAAAAAATCTCGGCGAAGAACTTGTAAATCCCGGCGGTGAAGATTTCCATTACTTTGCTAAAACATATCCTAAATTAAAAGCGGCTTATTTTGGCGTCGGCGTTGCTGCCGAACCTGGGCTGCATGACCCTAATATGCATTTTAATATCGATGGTTTACAGGCTGGCGTGGAAGTTTTGGAAAAAATTACGCTGAAAAAGCTTGGGTGATTGCAGGCTGCTAATGGTATATTTTAAATAAAATAATTGATTTGGATATAAAAAATCCACCTGTATGGAAGGTTTAAAGATTGCTTAACCTTTGAGTCCTAACAGGTGGATTTTGTTTTTTATCTTACTCCAGCATAGAAAAATCCGAGCCGGTAAACAGAAATACAATGCCGCAGAATGTTACTGCACCGGCTGAAATAGCGTCTTCGCTGAACAGCAGCTTTCCGTTATGCAGGGCAAGATGAGAGTTTGGGTCTGCCATGCCAGTGCCGATACGGAAAAATGCCCCCGGTTTTTTAGCAAGATAGAAGGAAAAATCTTCCGAACCCATAGACGCAGATGAGAGAATACTTACTTTATCGTTGCCTAAAAGTTTTGCAGCGGAAGTTTCTATCATACCTACAAGATTATCTGCGCCTATAACAGGCCCGCAGCCGGGTATAATTTCCGTTTCGGCGTGTACGCGCAGTGCCAGCGCCGTGCCATCGGCAATGCGTTTAATGCTTTCGTGTATTTGCCTGCGTGTTTCCGGCAGCAGATAGCGCATGGAGCCTTCAAGCACTACTTCTGAAGGAATGATATTGGCTGCTGTGCCTGCCGTCATTTTGCCTACGGTAATAACAGCTGAATCGAGCGGGTTAAGTTCGCGCGAAACTATGGTTTGAAGCTGAGTAATCATATAAGCAGCCGCAGCAATTGGGTCCGGTGTTTTGTGTGGGTGCGCTGCATGGCCGCCGGGGGCGGTAATTGTAATTTTAAAACTGTCGGAACCGGCCATCATCGGGCCGTATTTAATGCCGATTGAACCGCCGGGAACATCCGGCCAGGTATGTACGCCGAAAACAGCGTCAACATCATCTAAAAATCCGTTGTTAATAATGGTTTCAGAACCGCCGAGTTTTTCTTCCGCAGGCTGGAAAAAGAATTTTACTGTACCATGCAGGTGCTGGCGGTATTTGCTCAAAAGCCGGGCTGCCGCAAGCAGTGAAGTCATATGCAAATCATGTCCGCAGGCATGGCAGCAGCCTTCGTTTACGGATGCAAATTCCAACCCTGTATTTTCCTTAACCGGCAGCGCGTCGATATCGGCCCTTAATGCGATTGTTTTGCCTGGCATTGCACCATGTAAAACGCCGACAGCACCGGTAAAACCTTTGTTGTCATGAACTTCGATACCGTATTTATTTAATTCGTCTTTTATAAATTTTGTGGTATTTTCTTCCTGAAAGCTTAATTCCGGATGCTGGTGCAGGTGGCGCCTGATTTTTATATATTCAGGTTCAAGTTCCTGCATAACTTTTTGAATGGCTGACATATTATTACCTCCCAACAAAAGATTATAATATTATGATATTTAATCTCGCAAAAATACTAATTGATAAGATTTGCTTATAATTCTCCGGCGCTATACTGCACGCGGTAATCCCAAACATCTGAATTTACATAATATTCGCCGAAAATAATCGGTTCGTAGTTTTCGTTAAGCTCCTTGCGGACGATTTTTAAAAGCGGAAAGCCGAACGGAACGGAAAAGAGGTTGCCAAGTTCTTTATCGGCAGCCACTGCTTTAACGCGTTCCTGTACATAAGCAGTTTTTAAGCCATGTTTTGATAAAAAGCTGCGGATGGATTTTATTTCACCGGCAGCAATTACTTCTTCCGGTTCCGGTTTTTCAAAATAATGGTTAAGGAAAAATAACGGTTTTCCGTCGACATAACGCACGCGGGCAACATATGTAAAAAGTTTTGCCGGGTCGGTTTTAAATACGCTGCATTGCTGTTCGTCCATGGCTTTTTTGCAGCATTTTAATGTTTGGCAGTGTACGGAATCACTATCTACTTTTTTGTCTATAAAATGCACGCCAAAACCGCTCATTAAAAGCATGTTTTCCCATGGTAAAGAACTGGAAACAAAAGTGCCTTTGCCCGGCATGCGTACAATAAGCTGTTCGCTTTCCAGTTTTCCGAGTGCCTGGCGGATGGGAGAAAGGCTGGTACTGTAACGCTCTGCAAGCGCGCTTTCGGTAGGCAGCTGTTCGCCCGGTTTATAAAAATGGCTGCGTATTTTGTTGTATAAATCCTGATAAATTTTAAAATTAAGTGTTTGTCTCATTATCAAGTTCCCTTTATTATTGATACTTTAATAATACCACATTGCCTGCACAGTTGCCAAAAGGTTTTCTTGCTTTTTTCAGAAAATTATAATATTATAATATTATAATAAATTGATAAAAGGGAGTGGAGAATATGGAAAAACATGCTTTGTATCATATGACCTGGAAAGAAATCGAAGAAGTATTTAAAAATGACCCGGTTGTTATTATTCCTATGGGTTCTACCGAACAGCAGGGAATACATTCTTTAACCGGCGATTATCTGGCTGCTGAAGCTATTGCCAAACGTGTTGCGGAAAAAGCCGGTGCTTATTACGTTCCTGTTATTCCGTTTGGCTGCAGTGAATATTTCCGCTGTTTCCCGGGCACAATATCGCTCCGCCCTTCCACGGTAGAAGCTGTTATTACAGATGTTGTTGAAAGCCTTACCGAGCACGGCATTACAAAAATCTTTTTCATTAACGGCCATGCCGGAAATACACCCACTATTGAAGATGTGGCAAGAAAATTACGCCGCGAAAAGGGAATTGTATGTTTTTCGATAGATTTATGGCAGGGCTTAACGCCTGAAGCAAAAAAAGAAATTTATGGCGAAGGTCCTGATTCTTCCGGCCATGGCGGAGATCCGCTGACATCGGTAATGCTTTATTTATATCCGGAAGATATGCGTATGGATTTGCTTAATCCGGTTGAAAACATTAAAGAGTATAAAGGAGTTCCTGTAAACGGCCTTAAAAAGGGTATGGTTAAAGGTGTTCCGTTCAATCTTTATATGGATATGATTGACGTTACCAAGCAGGGCGTAATGGGCAATCCGTTTGCATCCAGCGCAGAACGCGGAGAAAAAATAGTTAACCATTTGGTTGATGCGTGCTGTGAGATGGTAAAAATTATAAAAGAAAACGATACCCATATTTAATTGTTGATTTATTTGGTTTTATAACGGGGAGGTAGAATTATGATAGCTGTTTTAGGCTTTGCTACCATTATCATATTTTTGTATGTTACAATGACCAAAAAATTGTCAATTCAGTCTGCGCTGATTGGCATACCTGTTATTGCAGCAATAATTGGCGGTTTTGGTTTTGATATAGGCAAAATGATGATTGCCGGTGTAATTAAGGTTACTCCTTCGGCAATGATACCTATTTTTGCAGTAATTTATTTCGGCATTATGATTGATGCAGGGTTATTCGACCCCATGGTTAACAGAATTTTAAAACTTGTAAAGGGTGACCCTGTAAAGATTACCATTGGTGCGGCGGTTCTGGCAATGCTTGTTTCGCTGGACGGCGACGGTACAACTACTTTTATTATTTCTGTTTCTGCCATGCTGCCGATTACCACTAAATTAAAAATGAATCCTCTTATTTTGCCGTTTGCAGTAGGTATGGCGGCAGGCGTTATGAATCCGCTTCCGTGGAGCGGGCCGACAACGCGCGTTATGGCGGTTTTGCATGCTGATTCTTCTGCAATTTTTACTCCGATTGTACCTGCCATGGCTGTTGGCATTGCCTGGGTATTATTTGCCTGCTACTATGTTGGCAAGAAGGAACGCAAAAGACTCGGAGTTATGCATATTGACGAGCATACTTTTGATGGCCTCGGCGAAGACCAGAGTGCCAAAAGGCCGCAGCTTTTCTGGTTTAACTGCATTTTGACTGTTTTGATGATTGTGGTACTGCTGATAGATATTATGCCTATGGCGACTATTTTTATGATAGGTTTTGCATTGGCAATTACGGTAAACTATCCTAATCTTGAAGAACAGACAAAACGTTTGAAAGCATATGCCGGTGAAGTTTTAATGATAGTAACATTAATTTTCTCGGCAGGGTGTTTTACCGGTATTCTTTCCGAAACCAAAATGATTACGGAAATGGCTAAGACCCTTGTTTCGTTAATTCCTGAACATATGGGCAGCCTGCTGCCGCTTTCCGTAGCAGTAACGAGTATGCCTTTAAGCCTTGTATTTCCTACGGATGCTTATTACTTCGGCGTGCTGCCGGTTATTTATGAAATGGCAGCTTCTCTTGGCATCGATCCGGTGCAAATTGGCCGTGCAGCTGTGCTTGGGCAGATGACGGTAGGTTTCCCGGTAAGCCCGCTGGCAGCGGCAACGTTGGTTTTAATCAGCGTATCGCGTGTTAATTTAATTGACCACCAGAAATTTATGTTCTTCTGGGCTTTTGGCACTACGCTGATTATGACGGTTGTATGCTACCTTACCGGTGCATTGACGTTTTAATTTATAACTGAAAACTTTATGGAGAATAAAAAAGCTGGCGTTAACTTAACGTCAGCTTTTGTGCGTTTATAGTGTTTTTTGTTACTTTCTTTCAGGCATCTGCGCGAGCAGAATTGCGGCAAAAACGAGCACGCAGCCGCCGATTTCGCGCATGGAAAGCGTTTCGCCTAGGAACATCCATCCGGCGAGCACGGAAAAGACGGATTCCAGGCTCAGCAGTATGGAGGCAAGAATTACGTTAACATATTTCTGCCCGGCAATTTGCAGGGTATAGGCAATGCCGCAGCTCATAATTCCGGCATGTGCCAGCGGCAGCCAGGCCGCGGTGATAGCAGAAAGCTCCGGCTGTTCGGCCCAGATTATAACCGGCAGGCTTAACATGCCGCAGACAAAAAACTGAATGGCGGACATGCGCACCGGGTCAACAAGCTGGGTAAAACGCTCAATGGCCATGATGTGCACGGCAAAAACTACGGCACAGGCAAGTACGATTAAATCTCCTTTGTTGATGGAAAAGCCTTCGTTAATGCAGATGAAGTACATACCGGCAGCGGCAACGGCAACGGCTGCCCACTGCATAAAAGTTACATGCTTTTTTACAAGCAGCCCTAAAATGGGGATTATAACAATATACAGCGCCGTTATAAACCCGGCTTTGCCGGCGGATGTGTAGGCGATGCCGGTTTGCTGCAAAGTACTGGCAATGGTTAAAAGCACGCCGCAGCACAGGCCGCCGGTAATAAGGTCGCCGCGCTTGTGGCTGTCATCAGTTCCCCAGAAGGAAAGCGGTTTGCCGGAAAGCCTGTCGATTACGGCAATGCAGGGAACAAGAAAAAATGCGCCTAAAAAAGAACGTATGCCGTTAAAACTAAACGGGCCGAGCAAATCGGCACCGACGCTTTGGGCAACAAAGGCCGTGCCCCAGATAAACGAACATAATAACAGCATAACAATGCCTTTAAAACTATTGGTTTGCTGCATGTTAAAACCCCTCGCTGCATAAAATTTTAAACAGATAATATAATTATAGCATTTCTGTGCCATAATGTTTTCTGAAAATAATATAAAAACTGCACCTGCAAAAGCCCGGTATCGCTTTTGAGGCGCAGTTAATAATGCTGTAGGGTTTAAATATTTAGTTATTGTTTGTCAGCAGGTTTTGCTTCTTCGGCAGCTTCGGTTTCCGGTTTAGCTTCTTCCGGCTTTGTTTCTTCAGTAATAACTTCAACTTCTGCTTCCGCTTCGGTTTTATGTTCGGCACTTTCGGAAACTACTTCAGCTTCTACTGTTTTTGCAGTTTCAACGGGTTCCATTTTGCTGCCGCATTCGCTGCAGAATTTGGCGCTGATGCCTACGGCTGCACCGCAGTTGGGGCAGGTGGTTTTGGGTTCATCGCCGTTAAAGGCAGCTGCCTTAATGTTGGCAATTTTAAATTTCAAATCATCTATTGCGGCAAGGCTTGCTTTAATTGCTTCACATTCTTCTTTAAATTCATCGGGCAGGCAATCGCAGTTTTGTGATTTTTCCCAAACCATTTTGCCCATTTTTTTGTAGGTGCTTTCAATTTTGCTTTCTTCTTTCCCTACGAGGGATGTTAATTTTTGGATCTCCAGAGCGGCTTCTGCTTTTTCGCCGATGGTTTTGGTAATTTCTTCGGTTTTATTAGCCGCAATTTTAGCGAATTCGCCAATTTTATCAAGTAATGCCATAGTAAGATCCTCCTTTATGCTTTGTTAAGTTTATTATAACACAGAATTGTGAAATCGCCATTAATTTACGGTGCTTACGGTTATTTCTGTTCCTTCTTTTAAATCGAGCGAAGTGTTGTCGATATTTATTTCTGCAAGGCCGTTTTCTATTTTGTCAATGCTGCCGTTAAAGGCTTTGTTTATGCCTTGGGCATGGGCGGTTACTTTTTGCCCAGGTTTAAGGCTTTGCGCCGCCTGTGCGGATATTTTGATGTTTACGCTGCAATTTTCCAAATCGCGGATGCTGAGGATTTTTTCTCCGGCAGCGGCGGTTTCGCCAGCATTATGGTATTTTTCTTCAACAATGCCGGTGCAGGGGCTTTCGGTTTCCAGTGCCAGCTGCTTTTGCATAAGGGCGTTATATTTCTTCTTTAAGGTTTTAAGTTCTTCCTGTTTTTGGGCAATGGCTTCGGGTGATGCCTTAACAAGGCTGCCGGCATTTTGCGCGGCGTTCAAAGCTGCCAGTGCCGCTGATTTTTCGGCGGAAGCCGCTTCGTACTGTCTGCGGGCAATGGCGCCTATTTTATAAAGCGATGCCATTTTTGCTTCTTTGGCGCTGGCCTGTTCGTATTGCTGCTGTGCTGCGGCAAGTGCTGCGCCGTTATTGGGGCTGCTTTGCCCGTTCTGCATTATTTTCAGTTCTGCTTCGGCGCGGGCTGCATTGGCGTCTGCCTGTTTTATTTCTTCCGCAAGCTGCTTGTCGTCTATGGCAAACAGGGGCTGCTCTTTGCCGATGCGGTCGCCTTTTTCAAGAATAAGCCCCAAAATCTGCCCTTCGGCAGGCGCCGTAATATCGTACACGGCAAAATAAACCGAGCCGCTGCCAAGTGCAGGGGCTTTGGTTTCGTTTTTACAGGCGGCAGAAAACAGCATTATTAAAATTGTAAAAATAATAAATGTAAACTTTCTCATTTTAAACAAACCTCATTTTTAGTGTAGCACAAACATAATGGCGGTGCAATTTGCCAAAATGTAAATTTTTAAAGGCGCGGCATTTTACAGCTGTAAATTTTACAGATTCTTATACATATGCTAATAAAAATATCAATTATTTTTAAAACGGCGGATAATTAATGGGCTGCGGATTATTTTTTTACACTGAGAAAGCACAAAGTTGTTAAAAAAGATTTTTCAAAAACTGTTAAATGCGTTATAATATACTCGAAAAGTGTATTATAAGTTGCTTATTTGCAAAGCGTTTTTGCCGTTGTGTAATATTTTGAAAAATTTATTTTATTAAAAAGCCGTTTTAGGAATGAAGGGAGGACTGTTATGCGCAAAAAAAGCTGGCTGACAGTTATTTGCTGCCTTTTATTGGTGTGCCTGCTGCCGTCTCTGGCAATGGCCAAAAATAAAACCAAGGCGTCTGCCCGTGACTGGAAGTTGACGGTGGCGCAGCAAAAGCTGGAACTTTTAGGGTATGATGTTGACCGCAAGGACGGGCGTATCAGCACGGATACAACCGAAGCCATTAAAAAATTCCAGAAGGAACATGGGCTGAAAAAAAGCGGCAAGCTTGATACCAAAACTTATAATAAAATTTCGTGGGAAGCCTTTAAAATGGAAGGCATACCCGATGTACGCGGCAAAGATATTGTAAAAACTGCCGCCAAATACAAGGGCGTGCCTTATAAATTCGGCGGCACAACGCCGAAAGGGTTTGACTGCAGCGCTTATGTGCAGTATGTTTTCGGCAGGCATGATGCCAAGCTGCCGCGCACGGCCGATGCGCAGGTGCTGGACGGTATTTTTGTGCTGAAAAGCAAACTTAAACCGGGAGATTTGGTGTTCTTTTCCACATATGCCAGCGGCGCTTCGCATGTGGGGATTTACGCCGGCAGCGGCAAGTTCTGGAGCGCGTCCGCTTCGCGCGGGGTGGTGCTTGATTCTCTTGACACCGGTTACTGGAAAGAACATTATTATGGGGCCCGCCGTGTTTTGATTGAAAACGGCGAAACAGCTTAAATATATTTAAGGGGGAGCTTTAATGATTCGCGAAAGGCGCAATAAGGAAAAACTGGCGTTATATTATAAAAAATTTATGGAAGAAGGCATTGTCGACCCCAACGTACATCCGTGGGTGGCAGAATCGTGGCAGCGCTGCCGCAAAATGAAACTGCCTCATGAAACGATGCCGAAAATCAACAAGCTGAGCCGCGAGGAAATCGTCGAGCATCAGCGCACGCATGAATTTATTGTAAAATATGTTGACGGACTTTATGAGCAGAGCAAGCAGCATTTTAACATTCATAATTTAAGCATGCTGCTGATAGACGAGGACGGCTATGTTATTAAAAACTATGCTTTGCCGTTCTTTCAGCGCGTAATTGAAGATATTCAGGGCATGCGCGTGCTTGAAGAAGATGTTGGTACTTCCAGCATCAGCATTGCGCGCGAGCATAATGTGCCGTTTTTAATGTTCGGCCCGGAAATGTGGATTAAGGACAGCCATTCCGGTGATGCCTGCAGCGCGCCGATTTGTGTGGACGGCAAAATCCGCTATATTATTTCGTTCTTCTCGCTGGACCAGAACGACTTGCCGTACGACCTTCTGCTTTCGCTGCTTTTAACGATGAAATATGCCATTGAGCAGCATTTGAAGATGCTTGAATACTGGAGCATCCAGAAAATGATGATGGAAGAACTGCCGGTTGCCGTTTACTGGATTGGGCAGGACGAAAAACTGAAATACTGCAACAGCAATGCTAAAAAACGCCTCGAAGGCAGGGAAAACCTTGAGGATATTTTCCTTAATTATGAGCATATTCCCATTAAAAAGGCTTTGCAGGGCACGCCTACGCACCGCCGCGAAATTACCTGGATTACGCAGGACCGCACTTATGAAGACATTACTACCGTTATGCCGGTAAAAGTTGGCAGCGAGGTTGAAAGTGCACTGGTTATGAGCATGTCGATTGAAGACTTGAAAACGACCATTGCCCATGCAACGGGTTACAGCTCCCGCTACAGCCTGTACAGCATGGTTGGCGAAACGAGTGAGTTCCTTGCTTTGCAGCATAAGGCTTCGCGCATTGCCCGCAGCGACAATAATATTCTTTTGCAGGGCGAACCGGGTACCGGCAAGCAGCGCCTGGCACACGGCATTCATCAGGCCAGCCCGCGCGCAGCCGCACCGCTGATTGTCGTTAAATGCTCCAATGCGCCTATAAGCACGCTGGAAGAAGAATTTTTCGGCAGCGAGGACGGCGACCATCAGCCGACGGCCGGTAAACTGGAGCTTTCCATGGGCGGCACGCTGTTTTTGGACGAAGTGGAGAAACTGCCGGTTGAAATGGGCGACAAACTGGCAGACGCTTTGAAAAACGGCCTTTTAAATAAAGAAACAGGCATGCGCAAAAAACTTAATGTGCGCGTAATTGCTGCCTGCGATTCCAATCTTAAACGCCTGGCGGATAAGGGCCTGTTCAGCCGTTCTTTGTATGAGCTGGTACTTGATACTACCATCCGCGTTCCGCCTCTGCGCGAGCGCAGCAAGGATATTGAAGTCATTGCGGCACATATTCTGGCGGAAATGTCGGCGCAGCACAACCTTTCGCCGAAACGCCTTTCGCCGGAAGCACTGGAGCTTTTAAAGAGCTGCAGCTGGCCTGGCAATATCAAACAATTGCAGGGCGTTATCGAGCAGGCTTTCTTCCATACACCGGGAAGCATTATCGAAGCGGAAAATATCAAACTGCCCGGCGATAAAACTTTGGAAAAATCGTGGAAGTACGACAAAGACGCTTTTATTGCGGCATGGAAATCCTCCGGCGGCAATATCAGCAAGCTGGCAGGCATGCTGGATGTCAGCCGTGTAACCTTGTACCGTTACCTAAAAAAATATGATTTGACTCCGAAAACAGGAAAAAATAATTAATACCGGCGGCAGCCTGCGTTGAATTTTTATATCGGCGCAGCCTGCCGTTTGTTTTTAGGCATATGAGGCAGCAAATATAAAAGCGCTGCCAGCAAATGTTGCAATTATTTAAAAAGTGCGGCGGCCGTGCGTCTTTAACAGCATAGCACAATGTGTTATAATTATACTGTTATAGAATGTTTTAAATTAAATTTGTGAAAATATACCAGCAAGGAGCGGAGCAATGAATAAAAAACTTTTGGCTGCCGTATGCCTGGCGGCAGCAGCAACTTTAAACACTGCCTGGGCAGAAAACTATACCAGCGGCGACGGGCGTTATGCCGAGCCGGATTTTGACAGGCAGATGACGCAGGCGGAAGCCGAAAACGTGAAAGCCGACGGCAAAACAAGAAGCGGCGAAGAAATTGATGCCGCTCAGTCTGAGCCTTTGCCGATAACCATGACCGGCGATTATGCAAGTTATGATTCTGTAAGCGGCGATTTTGTTGCCGAGGGCAATGTTGTAATTACGCAGGGCAACGAAACTTTAAAAACCGTGCGTGCCGAAGGCAACATGAAAACCGGCGATGTGTGGCTGAAACAGGGCGGCACGCTGGTGGAGCCCAAAAGTACAATGAACGGCGAATGGGCTTATTATAACTTTAATACCAAAACCGGCGAAATTAAGAAAATTGAAGGGCAGGGCGGCAAAGACTTTTTCCGCGCTCCGCATGCCACAATATATCCTGATAAAATGGTAATGGACGAAGGCGGCGAAATGACACGCTGCCCGGCGTTAGAACATTCTCCGTGCCTTTTGATTACGGCTAAGACTTTTGAAATTTACCCGAAAGAAAAAATGGTAGCGCATGATGTAAAGGTTTATGTTAAAGGCACCCACGTTTATTCGCGTGACACATGGGTAAATGAACTTGGTGATGAAGGTGCGTCGCGCTTGATGCCTACCATCGGTTATGACGGCGACGATGACAAAGGCATGTATATCCGACTGCGCTACGATTATAATATTGACCAGAATACAACGTTGGAAGCTGACCTGCCTTACTACAGCCAGGGTCATTTCAAGCCTGTTGTCCAAGTAAAGCATGACCAGCGCAATTATTACCTTACTTACCAGAGCGGCTGGGAAGAAGAAGACGATGAATGGGTAGATAAAAAGAATGAAATAGGCTTTTACTATAAACCGCATTATTTTATCGACGGTATTCCTGTAACTTACAGGGTTTATGCTCACAGAGGCCTGTGGAAAAATGATGAAACTGGCAGGCAAAGCTGGCATACTGAATATGGCGCATATTTAAGCCATGACCGTATTTATCTGTTTAATACTAAAAATACTTTTCTTGATTTAACAATTGGTAAAAAGTGGGTTGATGAAAGTCTTACCGATGAAACTCGTTCTACAATGATGTATTATGGTACATTAGGCCAAAAATTGGGAAGCAAATGGTATACATGGGCCGGTTACTATCGTGAAAAAGTTACCAGTGATTTATATGATTTAGGACAGCCTGATATGGAGCGCGAACTGCGCAACGGCATCAGCTACAAGCCTGATGACAAGAATACTTTTACTATTGTTAACCGTTACGATACTGGTAAACATGAAAATTACGAAACTACTTATACGTGGACGCACCGTTTCTGCTGCTGGGCAATCAGTTTTGAATATGAACAAGAGCATTTTGACGGCGGCGACAGACAGTGGAATATCAGATATGAATTCCTGAACTGGTAAGAGGTGAGTTATGGATATCATCAAAACACGTTTTGAAGAACATATTGCTTTGGCGCAGCAGGTTGCGCAGAGTGAAATAATGCAGCAGGTGGCTGATGCCGCTGCCATTATCAAAAAGGCACTGGCAGGCGGGCACAAGGTTCTGTTCTGCGGGAACGGCGGCAGCGCAGCCGACAGCCAGCACCTGGCGGCCGAATTTGTAGGACGCTTTCAAAAAGAACGCAAAGGCATTGCCGGTATTGCTCTTACCGTCGATACTTCCATCTTAACGGCAGTTGCCAACGACTACGGCTATGACCGCGTGTTTTCCCGTCAGGTAGAAGCACTCGGGCAGCAGGGCGACGTGCTGGTTGGCATTTCTACCAGCGGCAACAGCAAAAATGTGCTGGCGGCAATTGACGAAGCCAAGGCTAAAGGCATGCACTGCATTGGCATGACGGCGCAGGGCGGCGGCAAAATGAAGGACGAATGTGACATCTGCATCGCTATTCCCTGCCCGGTAACGGCACGAGCACAGGAAATGCACATTTTAATCGGCCATATAATCTGCGAACTGGTGGATGGTGAATAAATTGTCACAACTCAGCTGCACAAAATTTTTAGCAGAAAAAATACAACAATTAAAAATTGCCGTTATCGGCGATGTGATGCTGGACCGTTATTTTTACGGCGACGTAAAACGCATTTCGCCGGAAGCGCCGGTGCCTGTAAATAAGGTAACGCGCATTACTTCCGTGCTGGGCGGTGCGGCGAACGTTGCTGCCAACCTGGCGCATCTGGAATGCAAGGTTTATGTGGGCGGCGTTACCGGCGATGACGAAAACCGCCGCCTGCTGGAAGGCATGATGGCAGAAGCCGGCATTGATTACAGCGGGCTGATAAAATCGGACAAGCGCTCTACCATTACCAAAATGCGCATATTGGGCGCCAAGCAGCAAATGCTGCGCCTTGATTTTGAAGAAGTAGGCGACCTGTTTGAAGATGAAACGGAGCGCCTTTCCGAGTGGCTGTTAAACCTGATTGACAGTGGGCTGGACGGCATTGCCGTTTCGGACTATGCCAAAGGAGTATGCTCGCACAACTTTTTGCAGTGGGTAATTAAAACGGCGGCGGAGCATAAAGTGCCTGTACTGGTTGACCCCAAAGGCGCGGACTGGACGAAATACAGCGGCTGCGATTTTATTACGCCGAATTTAAAGGAAATGTGCGAAGCTGCGCATGAAACCGTGCCCAACGAGGATGAACCTGTTTTGCTCCTGGCGCGTGCTGCTGCGGCGCAGTACGATATAAAAAATGTAGTTGTAACCCGCAGTGAAAAAGGCATGACGCTGGCAGGACGGGACGGGCTTATTATTAACGCCCCTGCGACTGCGCTTGATGTGTTCGATGTTTCCGGCGCAGGCGACACAGTTGCGGCAACGCTGCTGGCCGGTGCGGCAGGCGGGCTGGCACTGGAGGATGCCGTTTACAT